>Ga0209308_10000366_pt1 | contig 45854 bp, 42 predicted proteins | sample COGITO_mtgs_1204_3_FD_184806 | JGI IMG/M metagenome (GOLD analysis project Ga0209308, IMG submission 184806) | Pelagic marine microbial communities from North Sea - COGITO_mtgs_120405 (SPAdes) (version 2) | ecosystem: Environmental > Aquatic > Marine > Epipelagic ... | reverse complement strand
TAACGATTTACCGATGTCAACAACATGGGTATTCGTTGGTTTATTATGTGGAAGAGAACTAGCAATTTCAACAATGAACAAAGATTATAAATTTAAGTATGTTTTTCCATTAATTGGAAAAGACTTTCTTAAAATGATCTTTGGACTAAGTGTATCGGTTGGAATTGTACTTGCAATTCACTACATAATTATTCCAAATAATTGGTTTTAAATTAATCATTTTGGTCATGTTAAGTAAATTAACATGGCCAAAAATTTAAAAATTTAATTTTTATTTAATCTTTGATCTTATAAAAGCAGATAAGTGATCTATTAAAAAAATTGTTATAAAAATAAGTATAATAATTGCTGATACTCTTTCATATTCAAACATTCTGAATGATGATTGTAGCTCATAGCCTATTCCACCAGCTCCAACAATACCTAGCATTGTGGCCATTCTCACATTTCTATCTAAAATATATAAATTGTTTGCTACAAAAGAAGGTAAAATTTGAGGGATGACACCGAATGAAATAATTTGACTTTTTGTGGCTCCAGATGATTTAAGAGCATCTATTGGTCCTTTATTAATGTGCTCAATATCTTCAGCATAAAATTTTGCTAAAAATCCCATTGTGTGTAAGCCTAATGCTAATACTCCAGGCATTGCTCCAAATCCAATAGCAATAACTAGAATCATAGCAATAATAAATTCAGGTATTGCTCTAAAAAATATAACAATAGTTTTACAAACTATGTAGACAAAATAATTAGGAGCTAAGTTTCTCGCTGAAAATAATCCTAAGGGAATAGATAAAACTATTGCAATAAAAGTTCCCAAAAATGCAATTTCAATAGTTTCAAACATTGCATAAACTAATTGATTTAAATTGCTAAAATCGGGAGGAAGCATTCTTGATAAGATATCTCCAAAATATTTGGAAGAGTCGGATACTAATTTAATAAAATCAATTTCTAGGTCCTTAACAACAAAAACTAAAATAGAACAAAATAAAACAATAGAAATAAGTGTTTTCCATGACCATTGTGGTTTTAAATGACTTTCAAGATCTTTGTTTTTGTTGTTTACTTTAAGTTCTAAGATGTTCTTTTCCATTTTATACGTAAATTTTTTCTAGATTGGATTTATTGATGTTTTCAGATTTTTCATCAAATATAATTTTACCATCCAAAAGACCTACTAATCTATCTGAGTATTTTTTAGCTAAATCAACTTGGTGAAGGTTACATAAAATAGTTGTACCAAACTCTTTATTAATTTTCTTTAGTAGAGATAAAATTAAATTAGCAGCTTTTGGATCTAGACTAGCAACAGGTTCGTCAGCTAATAACAATAATGGTTGTTTAATTATTGCTCTTGCTATTCCAACTCTTTGTCTTTGTCCTCCAGATAATTCATCTGATCTATTATAAGATTTTTCAAGTAGACCGACTGTCTCTAAAGATCTTAAAGCTTCAATTTTTTGATCTTTTTTAAATAAATAAAATAAAGATAAAAATTTATTGCTTGAATTTAAAAGACCAGTTAAAACATTATTTATCGCAGAAAGATTATTTACTAGATTAAAATCTTGAAAAATCATTCCAGTTTTTTTTTGAACTTCTAAAATTGTATTATTATCAATTACTTTATTATCAAAATAAATTTCTCCTACACTTGAAGTTTCAAGACCATTAATAGTTCTCAATAAAGTTGTCTTTCCTGAGCCGCTAGGACCTAATATGCTTACAAATTCTCCTTTATTAATTTTTAAATTAACACCTTTCAAGGCAGGGGTACCATTATCAAAAGTTTTTTTAAGATCATTTATTTCAAGAATAGCTGTCATATATGAATTTAACTTTTGTTTTTATTTAATAATTCAATCACATCTCTCAAAACATTGTAGTCTGAATCTTTGACCTCCATGTAATGTGACATTTTTCCACCATATCCACCTATAACTCCATGCTTGTGAGCTTCTAACACTGCTTTTTTAATTTTTTCTCTATCTTTTTTAGGAATTATTTTTGAGTAAGCTAATGGTGGTGGTGGCACTCGATCAGATTTATGTATGATTCTAACATCTTCTTTTTTGAAAGTTCCATCTTCTAACCTTGCTTCAAAATTTCTCGAACTCATTCCACAAACATCAGATTGATTATTTATTACAGCTAATAAACAAGCATCGTGGCTACCAGCGTAATAAACTTTATTAAAGTGATCTTTATTTTTAATTGCAAGATTAATTTTACTTAATTCTACTTGGGGAATTAAGTCTCCACTTGTTGAACCAATAGTGTTTAGTGATAAAATTTTTCCCTTAACATCCTTAAACTCTTTTAACTCACTATCTTTTTTAACTACAAAGTAAGTGTAATAACCGGCATCTTTTTCACCAGGTCTAACACCTGCTGCAAAAGCTTCTGCATTAGCTATCTCAGCAGCTTTTACATAAGTTTTTCCGCCATACCATGCTATATGTGCTCTACCAGCTCTCATAGCTTCAACAGCTGCATTATAATCTGTCACTTTAATTGTATTTATATTGAATCCAGTAAGTTTTTCAGTAATTGAAATTAAATTTGTGTAGTCGCTTTCATCACCTTTTTCACTAGCAGGTACAAATACCATTTTATAAGTTTTTACCTCAGCATTTATAGGGCCAAATAATAAAACTAAAAAGCCCAGTAAAAAAATTTTTTTTATATATATTTTCATTATTTCTCCATTTAAATGCTTTATTATAATTATTTTTGTTCGCTTACAAGTTAATTATATAGTAATAATGTTCGCTTACACGTTAATAAAAATAGCCAAATAGGCCTTATTAATTAAAGAAATGTTAATTGTTTGTTAACTTCTTCTTAAAACCGTGAACTGCCTTTTTATAATCTTCAACTGTATCTATTTCTTTCCATCCACTTTCAATTATTACACAATGAACTTTTATACCTATATCAACAAGTTCTTGAATCATATCTGTTAAATAAGCGTTTTGAAAAGTTTTGGCTCTTTGAAAAGGCTTGTTCCAATAAATCTTTTTTAAACGGTGAAAATGTTGTTTAAAAATTTTAGCACCGCGATCAGACAACTTAATCATTCCAATAAATTCACCATGAACTTCATCATTGCCTTTATTAATTTTCCCAATTTTTTCTACTTCATTGTTAGAATTAAATATTACATTTTCAGCTTCAGTTATTGGGTGATCCTTACGTCCAACATAATAACCTCTCCAATCTATATCTACTACAACGGAAATATCATGATCAGAATTTAATAGTCTTTTAACTGTAACAGAGTCAAATAAAATATCAGAATATGAAATTATTATATTACCATTAATAACTTTTTCAGCGTAAAAAATAGAATTTAAAACATTGTTATTTTTGTAGTCTGTATTATCAAAATATTTTATATTTTTATAATTAATTTTTTCTTTCTTATAACCTCTGATTAAAGAGATATCACTTATTCCACAATCATTATAAACATCAAGTTGTCTTCGTAACAAAGTTTTACCACCAAAATCCAACATACATTTTGGTAAGTTTTCAGTATGTTTTTTTAGTCTGCTACCTAATCCGGCAGCAATAATTAATGTTTTGGTCATATCTTTATTTATAGATGTTTCTAAATCATCGATTTGATTATCATTAAGATTATTATCTTTAATTGTTCTTATAAGTGAAATAATTCTTGGGTTAGATTCAATAAATTCTCCTATGTCTGGTGCTACACTTTTTTTTGATATACCAGCTAAATCATTTAAATCATTATTATTCGCCTCTAATAAAATTGATAACTTTTTAATTACACTTGTTTTTGGAGCAGCTCTTTTTTCTTTTTCAATATCATTTAAATATGATGCGGCGATACCAATCTTTACCGCTAATTCCCTTTGGCCAAAACCACGCTTTATTCTTAATTCTCTAATATATGGACCAAATTTTTTTTTAATATTCATAATAAAATTTATAAACCATTAAGTGTTTCTTTGTTAAAATAATCAATTGTATTTTTATAATTATAAAAATTTTTATTAATAAATTCATTAATATCAAGATCTTTATCTTTAAAATCTAAAATAGCATAATTGATAATCTTTTTTAAATCATCAATCTGATTTACATCAAATTTATAGCCAAATTCAGATTTTACTTTTTCATCCATAGTTTCTAAATCTTTAAACATTTCAAACTGATCATTATGGATTTTATCAAAATCTTCAAAATAAAGGACAGGGTTTTTCATTAACAAAGTATATTCTATTGCTATACCTGAGGTATCTGTAATTAAACATTTTGCATTTTCCATTGCAGTAGTATTTTCTGGCTCATCATCAAAAATAAAATTATCTTCTTTAAATCTTTTTTTAAAATGATTTAATATATTCATCGATCGTTTTAAATTCTCTGGATGAGGTCTAAATCTTACTTTAAATCCTGCTTCTATAATTTTATCTATTATTTTTTCAAAATTTTCATTAATAAAATCTTTTTTTGATTTGTTCCATGATGGTGCAATTAATATTTCATCATTATTGTCTTTTTTATTTATTTTTTTGTTTAAATAATCAAAGTAAAAATAACCTGATTTAATTAGCTTTTTTTCATCTAAACTAGCTAATTCTTCCCTCTTCCTTATTTCTTTAACATGATAGTCTCCATTGCATAGTATTTGATCGTAGTTATCAAATGCTGTTTGTGTATAAATTTTAGTTGAACTAACTGCTGCATGAAAAAAATATATATAATTTTTTATGTATTTATTTTTTTTTACAACTGAATTATCTAAATCTGTTAAAGTTAAAAACATATTTTTTCCTTTAACACTTAAAAAAAAATATTGCATAAGAATTCCATTTCCAATAAAAATATTTTTCACATTTAGTTCTTCAATTCTATCTTTTATATCTGATGAAACATAATAAACTTCACCTGGATATTTTTTTGATATAGTCTCGACCAATAAATATGCATATTTTAGATATGATTTATTTTCTGAATAAAAAATAAATTTAGGTTTTGCTTTATTAATTTTATTAATATTATTGATTATCAAAAAAAAATTCTTAATATTTAAAAATATTTTTTTAAACATTTTTTATTTAACCCTTCCGTATATATCTTCAAACCTTATTATATCTGTTTCTTTTAATACAGATCCAACTTGTGCTTCAATAATCTTAACTGGTTTCTTATAGGGGTTTTCTATTCTATGAACTGATCCTAAAGGTATAAAAATAGTTTCATCTGATTTCATTATAAAATTTTTTTTATTAAGGGTAATTTTAGGTTTGCCTTGTGTAACTACCCAATGTTCTGATCTATGATGATGTTTTTGGAGACTTAATATTCCTTTTGATTTGATATATAATTCTTTAATTAAAAATTCTCTACCATTAAATAAATTTACGTAACTACCCCAAGGTCTATGAAATACATTTTTCTTTTTAAAGTATAGTCTTTTATTTTTTCCATACATTTTACAGATTTCTTTCCAAGATCCTAAATCAGACCAAGGGATGTCTAATTTGATGGCATTTATTTCTTTAGTTTTTTCTAATATCGCAAAGTCAAAAGACTTGGCTGTTGCTTTAATAAAAGCTTGTTTGTTCAAATAATACACATTATTTTTATATTTTGCTTTAATTACAGCTTCAATGCAATTTCGGTAAATTTTTGGTTGGTATTTCTTGAAGTTATTAATAATTGAGTCTTTTCTAAGATAAAACATTCCGGAATTCCAATATCCTTTTTTACTAATTATTTTTTTGGCTTTTGCTTCTTTTGGTTTTTCAACAAATTTATATACTTTATTATTTCCTTTAATATTTCTTGTTAAGAAATAACCAAATTCGCTTGAAGGCACTGTGGGTTTAATCCCAAAAATAAATATATTAGTTTGAGTTAATTTCTTTTGATTTTTTTTAATAGCCTTATTAAACAAACCAACTTTCTCTATCAAATGATCAGCTGCTAAGAACATTAAAGGTTGTTCATTTGGAATATCTTTTATTAATGCAGTACTTAATATAGCTGGTGCTGTATTTCTCTTTGTAGGCTCAAGAACGATTTTAAATTTTTTTATTTTATGCTTTTTAAGATGTTGTCTGACTTGCTTAAGATATTTAGAGTTTGTGCTTATAATTGGGGTATCAAATATAGAAGCTTTTACTCTCTCTAGAGTTTTACCTAATAAAGTCCAATTACCAAAATCTATAAACTGTTTTGCTTGATGTTTTTTAGTATTAGGCCACAGTCTTGTACCTGCACCACCACATAAAATAACTGGGCGAATTTTCATTAAATTTTTGAATAGTCCTTAACTTCTTTTTTCTTACCTGGATGAGTTGGTGCTCCTAAATATGCAGGTCCAACTGTTTGTGCGTATTTCCAAAGTGTACCTGATCCAAAATCAGATTTTTTAGCTTTCCATTTTCTTTTTCTAGAAGTTAGTTGAGCTCTAGATAGTCTTACATTGATAGTTCCCTTTTTAGCATCAATATCAATCAAATCTCCATTACGTAAAAGAGCTATAGGACCTCCTAAGGCAGCTTCTGGCCCAACATGACCTACACAAAAGCCTCTTGTTGCGCCTGAAAACCTTCCATCAGTTATTAGAGCAACTTTTTCACCTTTTCCTTGCCCATAAATTGCACCAGTTGTTGAAAGCATTTCTCTCATTCCAGGTCCTCCAACAGGTCCTTCATATCTAATAATAATTACATCACCATCTTTATATTTTTTACTTTGAACTGCCTTCATAGCACTTTCTTCATTATCAAAACATCTTGCTCTTCCAGTAAATTGTAATTTCTTAAGTCCAGCAATTTTAACAATTCCTCCATCAGGAGCTAGATTGCCTTTTAATCCAACAACACCACCATCTGGTGATAGTGGTTTATTATATGCTCTTAAAACTTTTTGTTTTGAGTTAAACTTAATCCCTTTTAAATTTTCTCTCATTGTTTTACCGGTAACAGTCATACAGTCACCATGAATGTAACCACCATCGTAAAGAGTCTTTAATAACATTGGAACTCCACCTGCCAACCACATATCTTTTGCAACATATTTCCCACCTGGTTTTAAATCGGCAAGATAAGGAGTTTTCTTAAATATTTTTGCAACATCCATTAAATCAAATTTAATTCCTGCTTCATTTGCAATAGCTGGTAAGTGTAAAGCAGCATTTGTTGAACCACCAGTAGCAGCAACAATTGTTGCAGCATTTTCTAAAGCTTTTTTTGTTACGATATTTCGTGGTTTAATTTTTTTAGCTAATAATTCCATTACCATTTCACCACTTAACTTTGCGTATTTATCTCTTTCCTCATAAGGAGCTGGTGTTCCTGCTGAGTAAGGTAATGCTAATCCAATTGCTTCCGATACACATGCCATTGTGTTTGCAGTAAATTGACCACCACAAGCACCAGCACTTGGACATGCAACTAATTCTAATTTTCTTAATTCTTTTGCTGACATTTTTCCTGAAGAATGTTTTCCAACAGCTTCAAAAACATCAACAACAGTTACATCTTTACCTTTATATCGTCCTGGAAGTATTGATCCCCCATAAATAAAAACACTTGGAACATTTAATCGAACCATTGACATCATTAAAGCTGGTAATGATTTGTCACAACCTGCAATACCTACTAAAGCATCATAACAATGACCTCTAACTGTAAGTTCTGCTGAGTCAGCAATTACTTCACGTGAGATTAATGATGATTTCATTCCTTCATGACCCATAGCAATACCGTCAGTAACAGTAATTGTACAAAATTCTCTTGGAGTTCCACCATTAGCTCTTACACCTTTTTTAACCGACTGTGCTTGTCTCATTAAAGCAATATTGCAAGGAGCTGCCTCATTCCATGTGGAAACAACACCAACAAAAGGTTTGGAGACATCTTTTTCAGTTTCACCCATTGCATAATAAAAAGATCTATGCGGAGCTCTATCTGCTCCTAATGACGTGTGTCTGCTTGGTAGTTTTTTTTTGTTAAATTTTTTCATTATATACCTTTTACTGTTACTAATATTCTTTCAATATCTTTTTTTAATTTATTATAATTATTTTTTTCTTGTTGAACAATGTCTTTTGGAGCACGATCAACAAAACCTTTGTTATTCAGTCTTTGTGATATTTTATTCATTTCATCTTGGTATTTATTTTGTCTATTGGTTAGATTTTCTTTAATCAACTCTAAATCTATATCTTTATCAAAATAAATCTTAAACATATCGCCAGATACCATCATGGTTGCTGCAGGTTTATCGATGTTATCTTGATGAATATTGCTTATTCTTCCGAGTTTTTTTAATATTATTTCATTATCCATAATAAAAGATTTTTTACTTTTACTTATATTATTAATAGACATTTCAATAAAAGAACCAGGTCCCACATTAAGTTCATTTTTAAAGGATCTAAGTTCAGAAATTATACCTATAATTTTCTCAACTTGTTTCGTGCTATTATCTTTCTTGGCACTACCCCTTGGCCAATTTGTTAACATAAGAAATTTTTTACCAGATTTATCAAATTTGTTTTTAAGCCATATTTCTTCTGTTACAAAAGGTATAAAAGGATGAAGTAAAATTAAAATTTGTTTAAATATATAGCTAGAAACCTTTTTAACTTCAGCTTTAGATTTTTCATTATCTGAAAAAAGAATTGTTTTAGACAGTTCTAAGTACCAATCACAATAAGAATGCCAAGCAAATTGATAGGCATTCTTGGCTGCTTCATCAAACCTATAATCTTTAAGATTTTTTTCAATTTTTTTATTTGCTTCTAATAGTTCTGAATAAATCCACTTGTTAATATTAATAGTTAATTTTGGAATTTTATCTATTTTATCAAAATCACATTCATGGGTTATTAAAAAATTATTTGCGTTCCATAATTTATTCAAAAAATTTCTATATCCTTTTACTCTATCCTCAGACAACTTTACATCAGTTCCTGGTGAAGCCATTGAAAGCAAAGTAAATCTTAAAGCATCAGCACTATATTTTTTTATCAAATCTAAAGGGTCAATTACATTTCCTTTTGATTTAGACATTTTTTGACCCTTCTCATCACGAACAAGAGCATGAACATAAATATCTTTAAATGGTTCTTTTTTTAAGAATTCAGTCCCAAACATAATCATTCTAGCTACCCAGAAAAAAATAATATCAAACCCTGTTACAAGAACAGAAGTGGGATAAAATTTTTTAACAAATTTTTTATTGTCAGGCCAACCTAAAGTAGCGAAAGGCCATAAACCAGATGAAAACCAAGTATCTAACACATCGGGATCTCTAATTAATTTTACTTCTTTTTTGTAATATTTTTTTGCTTGAGTCTTCGCCTCATCCTCATTAATTCCTACAAAGATTTTTTTATCTGGTCCATACCAAGCTGGTATTTGATGGCCCCACCAAAGTTGCCTTGAGATACACCAGGGTTCAATATTATTCATCCATTGAAAATATGTTTTTGACCAATTTTTAGGAAAGAAATTTGTTTTTTTTAAGGTTACAACTTTTTTAGCTTTAACAGATAATTTTTTTGCGTCAGCAAACCACTGTTCAGTCAAAAAAGGTTCGATAATAGAGTTAGATCTATCACCGTAAGGAACTTTATTCTTAATATTTTCTTCTTTAACAAAAAACTCTTTATCTTTAAGCTCTTTTAAAATCATTTTTCTAGCTTCAAAACGATCTAGACCGACGTATTCTTTTGGAGCATTATTGTTAATTTTTCCTGCTTCAGTAAAAATATTTATGATTTCTAAGTTATTTCTTTGCCCGACCTCATAATCATTAAAATCATGTGCTGGTGTAATCTTTAATGCGCCTGTGCCCTGTTCAGGGTCAGCATAATCATCTTCAATGATATTAATTTTTCTTCCAACAATTGGGATGGTGACTATTTTTCCAACTAATTTTTTAAAACGCTTATCTTTTGGATTTACAGCTATGGCTGTGTCTCCAAGCATAGTTTCCGGTCTAGTAGTTGCAATAGTTATAAAATCAACAGTGCCATCTATTGGGTAATTAATATAATATATTTTAGAATTAACTTCTCTTTGATCTACTTCTAAATCAGAGATAGCAGTTTTAAGCACTGTATCCCAATTTACTAATTTTTCAGCTTTATAAATTAATTTTTTTTTATGTAATTCTACAAAAACTTTAATTACAGATTTAGAAAGGTTTTTATCCATAGTAAAAGCATTTCTGGACCAATCACATGAACAACCTAATTTTTTAAGTTGATTAATTATTATGTCGCCATATTGTTTTTTCCATTCCCAAACTTTTTCAATAAATTTTTCTCTGCCTAATTCATTTTTGTCTATTTTCTCAGCTTTCAATTTTTTTTCGACTAAAGCTTGAGTTGCTATTCCAGCGTGATCAGTTCCTGGTTGCCATAGAGTTTCAAAATTATTCATTCTATGGTAACGAACCAATAAATCTTGAATTGAATTATTCAATGCGTGACCCATATGTAAACTTCCTGTTACATTTGGTGGTGGTATAACAATCGAAAATTTCTTTTTGTTAGTTGTAGGTTTGAATAGATTATTTTTTTCCCAATAAGAGTAAATCTTATCCTCTATTTCAGAATGTGTATATTTATCGTTACTCATTGGTAATTAATAGTTTATAATTTATTAATATGAATTAACAATAATGAATTTGAGTCGTTATTTGGTAGACTAATTATTAATATTTTATATATAAAAGGTTCTCTAATTGCTTTAATGTGAGATGTGATGGCATCGTGGCGGAATGGTTACGCAGAGGATTGCAAATCCTTGTATCCCAGTTCGATTCTGGGCGATGCCTCCAAAAAAAAATCTTGTTTTAGTTTGAAAAAAACGTAAGTTGTGTTTTTTAATATTCCTCGGTAGCTCAGTTGGTAGAGCAGTTGACTGTTAATCAATTGGTCGCAGGTTCGAGTCCTGCCCGAGGAGCCAAAAATTTGATAGAATAGATTTTTAACAATCTAATATTATAATTTTGATTAACTAACTTTTGTAATTCCTGGATTAGATAATTGTAAAGATTTAGTAAATTTAATTTTTTGATCGTTACTAAGTTCTTTATATAATTTAGTTAAAAAATTATAATTTACATTCATATGACCCTCTTGAGATTTTTCTAGATTTGTTAAATATTCAGAAAAATCTTCAAAAAAATAATTGACTGGAACTTTTAAATAATTTGCTAATTGTAAAAGTCTGATAGAGCTAACTCCATTTGTTCCTTTTTCATATTTTTGGATTTGTTGAAATGTTACGTTAATTGCCCTAGCAACTTTAGTCTGTGTTAAACCTAACGCTAATCTTCTAAGTTTTAGTTTATTGCCTAAGTGTTTATTAAAATTATCTTCCATTAAGACCCCTCAAAATGTTTTTATATTTAAGTACATTCAACAGATTTTTTCTGCTTACCGCAATAGTAAAATTTATAATTTTGATAAAATAAACCTGCAATTTTATATTACTGTCAAGAAGTTATAATATAAAAAAAGCAAAAATATCTATTGATTGCTTTGAATAATTTGATCTCTAAAGTATCTGACTTAAAAAAAGTTTGGTTCTATCACTTTTAGGATTAGCAAAAAATTCTTTAGTCTCGGCTTTTTCAACAATCATTCCTTGATCCATGAATATCATACAATCTGCAACCTCTTTGGCAAAACCCATCTCATGTGTAACAACAATCATAGTCATTCCTTGTTTTGCTAAATCAACCATTACATCAAGTACTTCTTTAATCATTTCGGGGTCAAGCGCGGAAGTTGGTTCGTCAAATAACATTATTTTTGGTTCCATGCAAAGTGCCCTTGCTATTGCAACTCTTTGTTGTTGACCACCTGATAGTTGACCTGGAAATTTTTGTGCTTGATCTAAAATTTGAACTCTTTCTAAATGTTTAAGGGCTAATACCTCAGCTTCTTTTTTTGACAATTTTTTTACCCAAATTGGTGCTAACGTACAATTATCTAATATTGACAAATGAGGAAATAAATTGAATTGTTGGAATACCATTCCAACTTCAGCTCTGACTTGTTCTATATTTTTGGTATCATCAGAAATTTCAGTATCATCTACAATAATATTACCCTCTTGGTGCTCTTCTAATCTGTTGATGCATCTAATTAATGTGGATTTACCAGAACCAGAAGGTCCACAAACAACTATTTTTTCTTTAGGTTTTACTTCTAAATTAATTTCTTTTAAAACTTGGAAATCACCAAACCATTTATTAACATTTTGAATTTTTATTATTGAATCTGACATTTATCTATCTGTTTTATATTTTAATTCTAAACTCTGACTATATTTACTCATAGAATAACAAATAATCCAGAATATAATTCCAGCAAATACATAGCCTTCCATTGAAAAACCTAACCATTTAGGATTTGTTTTCGCTAAATTTAACATTCCTACTAATTCTAGTAACCCAACAACAAATATTAAAGGTGTATCCTTAACTAAAGCTAAAAATGTATTGGCTATCCCAGGTATTACTAGTTTTAAAGCTTGTGGAAGTATAATTAGTAAATGCAATCTCCAATAACCCATCCCTAGAGATTTTGCTGCATCGTATTGACCTCTTGGAAGAGCTTGTAAACCACCTCTGATAACTTCTGCTGTATAAGCTGCCTCAAATAATGTAATCGCAACAATAACTCTAATTAATTTATCAACATATGTTCCATCAGGTAAAAACATTGGAAACATAACGGCAGACATAAATAATACCGTAATTAATGGTACACCTCTCCAAAACTCAATAAATGAAAGTGATGAATATTTAACAACACCTAAATCAGACCTTCTTCCCAGTGCAAGCATCATTCCTATTGGAAAACAGAAGATTAATGAAAAAAATGAAACAATGAAAGTTAAAGATAATCCTCCCCAGGCACCAGTTTCAACCCACTCTAAGCCAAATTCTCCTCCCGAAATTAAATAATAAATTAAAAGAAATGAAATGATAGGTAAAATAATAACATAATAGAAAGTTAGATATTTTCTATATTTTAGCGGAAAAAAATAACCTGCTCCCATTAATCCCAAAACAATGATGAATGTTGCATTGACTCTCCATTGCTCTGCATTAGGATACATTCCATACATAAATCTATTAAACCAAGTTTTAATATAAACCCAACAAGCACCACTACCTGTGCAGGCTTCCTTGCTATCTCCAATAAATGTTGCATCCAAAATAAACCAGTTAAGTAATGGTGTAGCACTGAAAATAATTAATATAATTATACTTACACTCAAAGCAGCATTAAAATTATTAGTATTTATATTTTTATTGAGTTCATCTAATATTTTAAATCCAGAAAACTCTATCCTAATAAAATAAAGACCTATCATACAAAAAATTAATGGGGAAAAAAAACTTATAAAACCTGGTAAAAATCCAGTAATATTTGACTCATAAAAATTATTTAGACAAAAATCAAATATCCCTAATGTAAAAAATAATATACCTAAAAATAAAAATAAATTTATATTTTTTTTATTTGGTTTTAAAAAATTTATATTACTCATTTTATTTTTCCTGTATCGCTATTTTTTTGTTATACCAGTTCATAAATAATGAAATAGTTAAACTAATTGTTAAATATGTAGCCATTGTAATACCAACAATTTCAATAGCCCTTCCAGTTTGCATCATTGCTGTTCCAGCAAATACTAAAACTAAATCAGGGTAAGCAATAGCTGCTGCCAACGACGAGTTTTTTGTTAAGTTTAAGTATTGATTAGTTGTTGGTGGAATAATAATTCTTAAAGCTTGAGGCATAATTACAAGTTTTAAAACTTGACCTGAAGTTAACCCAATTGAAGCAGCCGCTTCTTTTTGACCTTTACCTACACCTTGAATCCCAGCTCTAACATTTTCAGCAATAAATGTTGCTGTATAAAGCGTTAATGCAAGTGTTAATGCTATTAATTCAGGAGGTATTCCCATCCCACCTTTATATGTGAACGAAGTTAAAGCAAGCTGATTTAATTTAGGGAAACTCCAAGATAAATCAACACCTCCAACAACAAAAGATAATGCTGGTAATATTATAAAAATTCCAAGTGATATTAAAAATTTAGGATATTGCTTGCCCTCTTCTTCTTGTTTTTTTTTAGCAAATTTATTGAAAAAATAAATTATTACTAAGGCTATGATTAATGTTATTAAAAAAATATCAAAATTATTCCAGACTGGTGCTGGTGTATAAAGACCTTTTATTGTCATAAAAAATGATCCAAATAATAATGGAGCATCTTCAGGCATTGGTAAAGCTCTTAGGGCTGCAAAATACCAAAAAAATATTTGTAACAATAATGGAATATTTCTAAAAAATTCTATGTAAAAACTTGCAGTTTTTCTAATCAAGTAATTTGATGAGAGTCTAGCAACACCTATTACTGTTCCCAATAATGTACATAAAATAATTCCTATAAATGAAACTAATAATGTATTTAAAAGACCAACTAAATAGGCGCGTGCATACGACATTGAACCATCATAATCAATTAACGAAAACTGAATATCAAAAGAAGCTTCTTGTTTTAAAAAACCAAATCCAAATTGAATACCTCGTGTATCCATGTTTTCTTGTGCATTCATTGTAAAGAATCCAAAAATTAAGACTATAAAAAGTAATGTTATTATTTGGGGTAAAATTTTTTTAAGCTTCATATTCTTAGTCTATATGATTGATCTGTATAAAAAAAGGGCTAGAGAATCTAGCCCTTTTTATTAATTTATAACTTTAAATTATCTTGATGGCGGAACGTATAAAATACCACCTTTAGTCCATAACTGATTTGGACCTCTGTCTGGTAAAATTCCAGTATCAGCTATATTTCTCTTATAACTTTCACCGTAATTTCCAACCTGTTTAATAATTCTCAAGTTCCACTCATTGTCTAAGCCAAATGCAGCTCCCATTTCACCTTCAGCACCAACTAATCTTTTGATTTGTGGGTTTTCTGAAGTTTTCATGCTATCAGCATTTGAAGAAGTAATACCGTACTCTTCAGCTTCGATCATAGTGTTTAGAGACCATCTAACAATGTCTTCCCATACAGCATCACCTTGACGTACAACAGGGCCTAATGGCTCTTTTGAAATCGTTTCAGGTAATACAATGTGTTCATCTGGGTTAGACATTTTAGTTCTTTGAGCTGCTAAACCTGATTTATCAGTAGTGTAAGTATCACATCTACCTGCATCATATGCAGCAACAACTTCGTCAGCTTTTTCAAAAGCTACTGGAGTATAAGAAATTCCTTTTGAATTAAAGAAGTCTCTCATGTTTAGCTCCGTAGTAGTTCCGATGTTTGTACATGCAGAAATACCGTTTTTGAATTGGCTTGTAGAAGTTATTCCAGAGCTTTTTCTAACCATAAAACCTTGACCATCGTAGAAGTTTACTCCAACGAAAGTAAGACCAATGTCAGCATCTCTTGAAAGTGTCCAAGTTGTGTTTCTTGATAAAATATCAATCTCACCAGAAGTAAGAGCCGTAAATCTTTCTTTAGCACTTAGTGGAGTAAACTTAACTTTGTTTGCATCACCTAATACTGCAGCAGCAACTGCTCTACACACATCAACGTCTACACCAGTCCAATTTCCAGATGCATCAGCATTAGAAAATCCAGGAAGACCTTGAGATACACCACATCTTACGAAACCTTTACTTTGAGTATTCTTAAGAGTTTTTGATTTACCTTTTGACTGTTTTCCACCTTGTTGGTCGCAAGCGACAACAAAAAGCATAGAAGCAGCAGCTAAAATGGCAAATAATTTTTTTGAGTATTTAAACATTTATATCCCTCTGTTTTGTTTATTTATTTGTTAACAAATAATTCAAATTTAAATCTGAATCATCATTTATTATTTATCATTATCTGAAATCGATCAAAGGAAAACTGAACAAATTAGAGTTATACAATCTATATATTGTGTAAATAAAAAAAGGATGAATATATATAGTATGGTGCGCTCTGGTGGACTCGAACCACCGACCCTCGGTTTAGAAAACCGATGCTCTATCCAGCTGAGCTAAGAGCGCATAAAATTAACAGTATTATATTTATAATACTAATTTAATTTTTAAAAAGTATTTTTTTACATATTATTAATAGAGTTAAGAGCTCAACTCTTCCTACAACCATAAAGATAATAAGACAATATTTAGTTAAAAAATGTAAATCATTAAAGCTAAAATCATTTAGTCCATACATAGATGAGTTAACAGTATTCATAAGCGTTAAAATTGATAATTTAAAAGAGTCATCAAATTTAATGCCGCTCAAAGTTAATAAATAAGTTAGAAAAAATAACGAAATAACAAAAACGATAATTGATAAAAAATATTTATAAACTTCATTAACTTGAAACGATTCTTTGGAAAAAAGATGCTTATTAACAAAAATATTTTTTGGTCTACTATAGGATAGTATTTCATTAAAAGAATATTTAAATAATGAATAAATCTTTAAAAATCTTATACCAGAGCTTGTAGAAAAAAAAGAACCCCCAATTATTACTAAAATTAAGAAAACAAAATATAAATTCTTAGAGTCATTATTTAAAGAAAAACCAATATTAGAAACACTGCTAGTTAATGAAAGAAAAAGTTTTATAAAATTATTATCAAAATTAAAGAATGTAAAAAAAATAATTAATAAAACCAAAAAATAAATCAGTAAATGAATATCTTCATTAAAAAAATTTATATTATGATTTTTTGTAAAGAGCAGATTGTATATTAAAAATATACTAAAAAATGAGCTTAACAATAATAACGAGGTTATTATAATTTGAGGATTGTTTATTAATATATCTGATAGATTATCTGAAGGTAAAAAACCACCTGATGAAATAATTGTCATTGATAAATTAAGAGAGTTAAAACTTCGAATATTAAATAAATTAAGAATTATAAAAATCACTAAAGTTATTGATGAGTATAAAAGAAAAATTTTAAAAGATTGTTTTAAAGTTTCAGCTTTGTTAAATGATATAAAATTAGTCAAAGATTTTTTAAAACTATTATCAAAAATATCGATCAATAAAATTATAGAAAAAAGAAAATAAAGACCACCCACCCATTGAGACGAAGATCTCCATATGATTAAACTTTGATCAATATGTTTAATATTATCGAAGATTGAAAAACCAGTTGAAGTAAACCCAGATATTGCTTCAAAATAAGAATTGATAAATGTTAAATTATAAATGCTAAAATAAAAAGGTATAGAAATTATTAGAGGAAGAAAGAAATAGCCAAAAAGTATAGTAATAATTTTTTTATATATTGAAATTTTTTTTTCTTCGTTAGTTTTTGAGTAATAAAAAATAAAAGCAAATAATAAAGAAACAAAAAAAGTCCAAATGTACGTATTTAGATTAAGGTAAAGATTTAAATAATAAGAGTAAATGATATTAAAAAATGAAAGAATGGAAATTAAACAACAAAAAGTACTTAAATAAATAAATTTGAAATACTTCATTTAATTAGATAGAGCTTATTCGAAACATATTTTCAACTACATCTAAAAAATCTTTTTTTGCTAAAAATACAACTATATCTTCCTTTCTAAAAATAAAATTTGATCTTGGTATAATTACCTCATCTCCTCTCAAAACTGCTCCAATTCTTATTTCTTCAGGAAGGTCAGAATTTTTTAATTCTTTATTAATTAATTCCGATGTATCTATAATTTCAGCTTCGATAATTTCATATTCTCCATTTAAAATACTATATGCATTTTCTATTGTACCTTTATGTATATGTTTCAATATACTGGATACAGTGTTCATCCTTGGATCTATTAGGTCATCAATTTTTAATGAAAATTGTAATATGGAATAATTGGGCTTGTTAATTAAAGCCATTGTTCTTTTGTCTTCTAGATTATCTTTATCTTTGTTAAATTTTTCAACTAATACACTAACCATTAAATTATCTTCATCATCATTTGTAAGAGCCAATACTGTTTGTACTTCATCTAGATTTGCCTCAGATAAAACTTCTTCATCAAGTCCATTTCCGTTAATTATAATTGTATTATTAAGTTCTCCTGCAATAAATTCTGCTCTTTCTTTATCTTTTTCAATAATCTTAACTCTTGCAGAGTCAAAAGTTTCCTCAAGATTTTTTGCTAAGTTAAAACCTATATTTCCACCACCTATTATTAAAATTTTATTAGAGATTTTCTCATTATGTCCAAATGCACTTAAAGTATCTTGCATTTGTGAAGCATTAATAGCTATATATGCTTTATCATCTTTGAGCATTACATTATCTTTTTTTAAAACAACAAACTTTTCATTCCTAATAACCCCCATAATGTTAGCGTCTAGTTTTGGAAATTTTTTAGTAAGGTCTTTTAGCTTAATATCAATCAAAGGGCATTGTTCATTTATTAAAACCTCTAATAGTCTGATCTTGTTATTAGCAAAAGGAACATTATCCAAAGCACCGGGGGCTTCTAATTTTCTTTGTATTGATTTAGCAATTTCTATTTCTGGCGATATGATTACGTCTATAGGAAGGTTTTCTTTATTATAAACTCTTGTAAATTTAGGGTTAAGATAATCTTGTGATCTAATTCTTGCAATTTTTTTTTGAACTTTAAAGATTGAAAATGCTATCTGACATATTAACATATTAATTTCATCGTTACGAGTAACTGCTATTATCATATCTGCTTCTGAAGCATTTGCCTTTTCCAATATTGATGGATATGTCGCTTTACCAACTATTGCTTTAACATCTAAAGTATCATCAATTTTTTGAATATCTTCACTTGACTGATCAATTACAGTAATAGAGTGACCTTGTTCTCCAAGAATTTTTGCAATCGTAAAACCAACGCGACCAGCACCACAAATAATAATATTCATCTAATTTAATTCCTTTATCCCTAAACCTTTAAGTTTTCTATGCAAGGCTGATCTTTCCATGCCAATAAAATCAGCAGTTTTAGATATATTGCCATTAAATTTTTTTAATTGTGTAGTTAAATACTCCTTTTCGAAATTTTCTCTAGCCTCTTTTAAGGGCACAGATAAAGAGTTTTTTAAAGGCTCGTCCTTAATATCTGGTGTTTTTAACGACTCTTTAATTATATTTGAAATTTTATCTGAATTATCTGGAGAAAGAATTGCTATTCTTTCAATTAAATTTCTTAATTCTCTTACATTACCTGGCCATTCATAGTTTAGTAAATAATTATCGTTAATATTAATGTTTAATTGTTTCAAATTATAAATTGATGAAATTTTTTTAGAAAAATATTCAATTAATAATGGAATATCAGATACTCTTTTTGTAAGTGGTTCTATATTTATCTCAAAAACATTTAATCTATGATAAAGATCTTCTCTGAAATTCCCAATTTCTATTTCATTCTTAATATCTTTACTAGATGAACAAATAATCCTGACATCAACTTTGATATCATGGTTACCATTAATTCTTTTAAATTTTTGATCAATTAAAACACGCAAAATTTTAGATTGAGTTTCAAGCGGAATTTCAGAAATTTCATCAATCAAAAGAATTCCACTTGTAGCTTTTTCCAAGGCTCCGTAGGAAATAGAACCATTATCTTTTTCTTCACCAAATAATTCTAATTCGTATTTTTCTATATCCAATAATGCACCGTTTAAAATTATAAAGGGACCTTTTTGTCTTTTTGATTGTTTATGTATTTTCCTTGCAATTAATTCTTTACCAGATCCAGTTGGACCATTAATAAAAATTCTGCTTTCTGAAATTGAAATTTTGTTAATTTGATCTTTAATATCTTTTATGTTTTCACTATCTCCTACTAATTCGTACGAATAAAAAAGTTTATTTTCAAATTCTTTATTCTTATTTTTTAGATTTATGTTTTCCACAGCACGCTTAACAAAGTTTAATAATCTTTCTTGATTAAATGGTTTTTCAATAAATTCAAAAGCACCTGCTTTAAGAGCTTTAATTGCCATTTCAACATTAGCGTGTCCTGTAATAGTGATAACTGGAATATTTTTATCTTTTTTTTTAATATGGGATAACAATTCTAAGCCGTCATTATCGCCTTTATCTAATTTTATATCAATTATTGCTACGTCTGGAAGTTTTTTATCAATTTCATTTAATGCCTGATTATAATTAGCTGCCAATCTTGTTTTGTAACCTACTTCAATAATCAAATCATTAATAATATTCCTTATATCAGCATTATCATCAATAATTAATATTTCTGTACTCATTGTTTTATAAAGTCTATTTGTACTTTTGCTCCATTTTCAGTTGATTTAAAATTTATTGATCCATTATGGTCATTTATAATCTTGTTAACAATGGATAAACCTAAGCCGGTACCTTTTTCTTTAGTTGTAAAATACGGGTTAAGAATATTTTTAATATTTTCAGCAAATTTCTTGAACCCTAAACCATTATCAGTAATAATAAAATCGATATTTGATGCTTTATCACTCAATGTGATATCTATTTTTCCTTTTAAATTAACATCTTTTTTATTTTTTTCTTGAATACTTTCAATAGAATTTTTGATCAAATTAAAAAATACTCTACTTAATTGTTCATTATCTGAGTTTAACATTATTTTATCATTATCGTAGTTAAAATTTATTAAAATATTTGTATCTAATTCGTTTATTAAATTGATATTTTCTTTAATTATTAATACTAAATTATTATCTTTTAAAATAGGTTTCGGCATTCTAGCAAAGTCAGAAAATTCATTAACTAGATTTTCAATTTGTTTGATTTGTTTACCGATAATTTTTAAACTTTTATCAAATTGTGCTTTTTCATGAATATTTATTTCCTGTAAATATTTGTTTTTTAATTTATCTATAGTTAATTGTATCGGTGTGAGTGGATTTTTAATTTCATGAGCTAGTTTTCTTGCAAGATTTTCCCAGGCCTCATGTCTTTCACTTATAATCAATTTTTCTTGTTGTGTTTTTAATTTTTCAGTCATTAGATTGAAATTTTTATTTAAAATTTCCATATCTTTGTCTGATTTAATTTCTGGCACTTTAGTATTTAAATTACCCATTCCAATATTTGTAGATGCTATGATTAAATTATTGATAGATCGAAAAAATCTTGAAGAAAACCTTATAGCAATTGAAATTGATAGGAATAATAATAATGAAACAATGACAAGATAGATAAATACAAAAGAAATCTTTATGCCTGTTTGTTTATTCAAAACTGTATAATAAAAATTAAGAGCTTCTTGGGACTCTATTAAATATTGTGAAATTTTTTTATCTAAATACTTTACTATATACAAATATTTATTCTCAAAATTTTCAAGTTTCATAATTGATGCAGATCTATTTTCATACGCATTAATAATTTTAAGCGGTCTTTTATCATTAGACACCATTTCAAGAGCATCTACCAAAGGAGGTTGATAAAAAGTTATATCTTCTAAAGTACTTAAAAAAAGGTTTCCTTTAATATCAATAATATGAACTTCATCCATATCTCGAATTATTTTTTGAGTATTAAGAAAACTTTTAAATTGATTAATATTTCTGTTCAAAAAGTTCGCACTTTTATTTAGATCATAAGCCATTAAAATTATTTCAGATTGTGTTTTTGTTCTAACTTCTTCTGTGTAACTTTTTGCTACTTCATATGAATTATTGACAGCTGTTGTAATTTTTTTATCTAAATATTTATCAAGAGCATATGACAGTAAAAATAGAGAAAAAAGAGAAATTAAAATTGATGGTATCAGGGTAAATAAAGCAAAAAAAGTTATATATTTTCTATTTGCTCTAGCACCGCTTATATCGATATCAATTTTTAATGAATTTTTAACTTCTTTAAATATCATGAAAAAAAGAAGAAGTAATAATGTTACGTTACCTAATAGAAGGACCTGAAGGTTTTGATCACTTAACTTTATAAAACTTTTGTCAATAAAAGTTAAAAATGTAATGAATCCCAGTAACAATGTAACAAAAAAAATACTAATTAAAAAAATATTTTTTTTGATAAATTCAATCATTATGAGATAAATAGAGAAATATATATTTTTATCATGAATAGTTGCTTTATAATACTTGCTGCTGGAGAAAGTAAAAGATTTAATTCAAAAACACCTAAGACCTACTGTGTGTATAAGGGGAAACCTTTGTTATTACACTCGGTTGATAAAGCTAAAAAATACGGAAAATTTAGTAAAATTGTCTTAGTTATTAATAAAAAACATAAGGCACTAATTAAAAAACTTAAAATTAAAGATGTTAAAATCATAACTGGTGGGAATACTAGAGCTGAATCAGCCTACAAAGCTTTAAAAAATATTGAAAAAAATAATATCAAAAATGTATTAATTCATGATGCTGCAAGACCTAATTTTTCTATAAAACTTTTAGAAAAATTAAGTAAAGAGCTTAAGTTAAATAATTGTGTGATCCCTGCAATTCAATCATCAGACTCAATTAAACAAAAAACATCTAATATAGTTAAAAATTTAAAGAGAAAAGATATTTATCTTATTCAAACACCTCAAGCATTTAATTATAAAGAGCTATACTCACTTCAAAACAACAGAAGTGTTGAGGTTACCGATGACGCAAATTTATTTGTAAGAGCTGGAAAAAAAATAAAAATTATCAAAGGGGAAATTAATAACAATAAAATTACAATCAATTCAGATATTCAAGTTAATACATTTATAAAGTATGGAATAGGTTTTGATGTTCATAGATTAGTGCCAAATAAAAAACTTTATTTAGGTGGAATTAAGATCCCTTCAACTCTTGGTACATTAGGACATTCTGATGGTGATCCAGTTTTACATGCAGTTATCGATGCAATTCTAGGTGCTTGTTCTATGGGAGATATCGGAGAAAAATTTTCTGATAATAATAAAAAATTTAAAAATATTAGATCAACAATTTTATTAGCCAAAATAATAAAACAAACTAAAAATAATAGTTTTCTAATTAACAACCTTGATATTAATATTATTTCTCAAAAACCTAAAATTCAAAAATATAAAAAAAAAATTACAAACTGTATTGCTAAAATATGTGAAATTTTACCTTCTCAAATTAATATTAAAGGAAAGACAACTGAAAAATTAGGTATAATTGGCAAAGAAAAGGCTATAGCATGTGAGGTGATAGCCTCAGTAATTAAATGATTAAAACCTTCAATTCACTATTTGTTACGATGATTGGTTTAGGTAAAATTAAATTTATACCTGGAACCTTTGGATCTTTAGCAACTACAATTATTCTTTATTATCTATTTCATACATTAAAAATTTCACCAAATATAATTTTAATAATATTAATAATAATATTTTTTTACTCATTTTATGCTGTCTCAAACTATATAGAAAATAATGAAAATAAAGATCCAAGTGAAATCATTATTGATGAATTTTTAGGTCAATCAATTCCCATATATCTTTATGAAGTATCTCATAACTCTACAACAGACTCTAGTGAGGCAATTATTTACTATACTCTATTTTTTATTCTTTTTAGATATTTTGATATCATGAAACCATTCCCTGTAAGTTTTTTTGATAAAAACTTTAAAAATAGCTTTGGTGTAATTATGGACGATATCTGTGCAGGATTTTATGTAGTATTAACTATTGTATGTTTTATGATCATTAAAAATTATATTTTATGATGATAAATCTAGCTAACAAAGTTGTTAAGAAATTAATAAAAAAAAAACTTAAAATTTCATTTGCTGAGTCGTGTACTGGTGGAATGCTATCTAGCACAATAACTTCTATAAGTGGGTCATCTAAAGTATTTGATTTAAGTTTTATTACATATTCAAATAAAGCAAAAATGAGTATTCTTAAAGTGCCTAAAAAGATATTAATTAAACATGGCGCTGTAAGTAAAGAGTGTTGTTTATCTATGGTCAAAAACTTAAATAAAATTAGTAAAGCTAATATATCTGTATCAATAACAGGTATTGCTGGACCTAATGGTGGAAGCAAATCTAAGCCAGTTGGTTTAGTTTATATTGGAATTAAAAAAGGCATTAAAATTGATATTAAGGAAAAAAAATTTAAATCTAAAAAACGTAATACAATTCAAGTTTTAAGTACAAAAGAAGCTCTAAAAGATATTTTACGAATGATTTAATTAATTATATAAGTCAAATGCTCTTTTTTGAAAAGCATCAGCTATTTTATCTAAGCCAAATTGGAAAGATTTAGCCATTACAATATTTAAAAATTTATTTTCAATTTCAAAATCTATATCAAAAGAAATTTCAGTTCCATTATCATGATCATTAAAGTGCCATGTATTTTCAAGGTGGTTTAGTGGTCCTTTAATATTAGTGACTTTTATTAAATTGTCTCTTTTATGAAATTTAACATCACTTTTGTAAGTATCTTTAAATGGACCTTTTCCTATTGTAAGACCTGCAATAATCAATGTAAGATCATCTTTTTCTTTTTTCTCATAGACTTTTGCATCCAAACAAAATGGAACAAACTCCGGATATTTTTCGATATCCAAAACTAGATCAATCAATTGATTTTTTTTACATTCAATTAATCTCTTAACTGAGGCTTTAGGCATTAGCTTCTTAATCTATTTTTTTTTAATTGTGCGAAATCTTCATCTGCGTGGTATGAGGATCTTGTTAAAGGTGTTGAAGAGACTAATAAAAACCCTTTCGATTTTGCAATAGTTTCTAATTCTTTAAATTCCTCTGGATTGTAATAACGATCTAAAGGATGATGTCTTACAGAAGGTTGTAAATATTGTCCAATAGTTAAAAAATCTACATTTGCTGCTTTTAGATCATCCATTACTTGAATGATTTCTTCTTTATTTTCTCCTAAACCAACCATTAAACCTGATTTAGTAAAAACATTTTTATTAACTAATTTAGCATTTTTTAAAAGTTCTAAAGATGAAAAATACCTAGAGCCTGGTCTTACTTTCAGATAAAGTCTTGGAACAGTTTCAATGTTATGATTAAAAACATCTGGGTTTGCATCTAATACTTTTTTATAAGCATCACCTTTTCTAAGAAAATCTGGAGTTAAAACTTCAATAGATGTATTTGGATTTTTTTTTCTAGTTTGGACTATAACTTCGTAAAAATGATTAGATCCTCCGTCCTCTAAATCATCTCTATCGACAGACGTAATTACAACATGTTTAAGATTTAATCTAAATACAGCTTCTGAAATTTTGATAGGTTCTAAGAGATCAAGATTTCCTGGTTTACCAGTTTTGACGTCACAGAAAGCACAGGCTCTTGTACATGTGTCTCCCATTATCATGAATGTCGCATGTCTTTTGCTCCAACACTCAGTAATGTTTGGGCAGTTAGCTTCCTGACAAACGGTCACTAAATTATTTTTATTAACAATTGTTTTGGTTAAAAAAAACTCTTTACTATTAACAAGTTTAGATCTGATCCAATGAGGTTTCTTTTTAATTGGATTTATAGGTTTGTTAATTTTTTCTGGATGTCTAATTGTCATTTTTTTTTAATATATAAAGTGTCTCACCTTCTTTGCCAAACAAAAACTTTTCTCTAATTAATATCTCAATATAATCTAAGTCTAATTTATCACTTAACAAAGAATTTTTAAATTCAAGGTTTTTAATCTGATTGGTTAGTTTTTTTTCTTTATTTTGTAAAGTTATTAAGATTTCTTTTTTTTTGAAGTAAGAAAAAAGTCCTCTTTCACCATCTAAAAGATTAAAGAAAAAATAAAGTATTAAAAAAGTTGAGATAAGTAAAAAATAATTTTTTTTTAATTTTCCTAACATTAATGAATTTTATTCATTATGGTCTTTTTTCCAAGCTCTTCTTCTATACGTAATAATTGATTATATTTGGCAACACGTTCAGATCTAGCTAATGATCCTGTTTTTATTTGATTTGAATTAGTTCCTACAGCTAGGTCTGCTATAAAAGTATCCTCGCTATCACCTGATCTATGAGAAATTATTGTTTTATAGCCAATAATTTGTGCAAATTTAATAACTTCTAGAGTTTCAGAAACTGTGCCAATTTGATTGAGTTTGATTAATATTGAATTTGACGAATTATTTAAAAAACCTTTTTTAAGCCTTTCTAAATTGGTAACATAAAGGTCATCACCAACTATTTGAACATTTTTTGTATTCTTAATCAGTTTACTCCATGACATCCAATCATTTTCTCCAAATGGATCTTCAATAGATTTAATTTTGTATTTACTTATTATTTTTTTGTATTCTTTAATTGATTGATCTACTGAAATAAATTTTTTTGAATGAATAGAGTATTTGTTTTTTTTTATCAATTCATTTGCAGCGACATCCAAACAAATTGAAACATCTTTGCCATTCTTAAAACCTGACTTTTTAATAGCAGCTACAACTAAATCTAAAGCTTTTTCATTGTTGCTAATCATAGGAGCAAAACCACCTTCATCTCCTACTGATGTTGATAAACCTTTCTTGATAATTAAATTTTTTAAATTATTAATTACAATAAAGCATATTCTCATAGCCTCTGAAAAATTCTTTGCTCTATCAGGTCTAATCATAAATTCTTGAATTCTTAAACCATTATTAGCATGAGCACCTCCATTAATTATATTCATTAATGGATAAGGTAATTTGTAATTATTTTTTACTAAAAAAGTTTTATATAAAGGAAGTCTTTTAATCTTTGCGGAAAGTTTTTTTGTAGCCATCGATACAGCTAAAATTGCGTTGGCTCCTAAGTTTGTTTTTTGCCTAGTTCCATCTAAATTAATTAAAATTGTATCTATACGTGTTTGATCGTGTACACTTTTGCCTTTTAATTTTTTTGAAATTTTTGAATTAACTAAATAAACTGCATTAAAAACACTTTTGCCTAAATATTTTTTATTTGTACTGTCTCGTTTTTCAAATGCTTCATATGTACCTGTTGATGCTCCTGATGGAGAAATAGCAGATGCGCTTAAATTTTTTGAATAAACTTCAGCTTCAATTGTTGGGTTTCCTCTGCTATCAAAAACTTGACGAGCTTTAATCTTTAAAATTTTACTCATTTATTTTTTAATTATATTATCTATTTCAAATAATTGAGATAGTAATTTTTCTAATTTATCCAAAGGAACCATATTAGGCCCATCAGATGGAGCATTGTCTGGATCTTGATGTGTCTCAATAAAAACACCCGCTACACCAACTGCAACTGCAGCTCTAGCTAAGTATTCTACAAATTCTCTTTGGCCACCACTGGTCTCACCTAACCCTCCAGGTTGTTGTACAGAATGTGTGGCATCAAAAATAACTGGATAACCATTTTTTGCCATTATAGGTAATGATCTCATATCAGAAACTAAAGTGTTATAACCAAAACTGGCACCTCTTTCTGTAACTAAAATATTATTGTTACCAGAGTCTGCGATTTTTTTGGTAACATTAACCATATCCCACGGTGCAAGAAATTGACCTTTTTTAACATTAATAATTTTTCCTGTTTTTGCAGCAGCAATTAATAAATCTGTTTGCCTGCATAAAAATGCTGGAATTTGTAATACATCTGCATGAGAAGCTACAATAGAACATTGTTCAGCATTGTGTATGTCAGTTAATATTGGAACATCTAATTCTTTTTTAACCTTATCAAAAATAGGTAACGATTGTTCAAGACCTGCTCCTCTTTGTCCTTTTAAGCTGGTTCTATTAGCTTTATCAAAAGATGTTTTGTAAATAAAATCCATATTAAACTTAGAGGTAATCTCTTTAATCTTACCAGCCATATCCATAGCATGTTGTTCAGTTTCAAGCTGACATGGGCCGGCTATAATACAAATCTTATTGCTATTCGAAATTTCTATATTTCCACAATTAACTTTTATATTTTTCATTTATGATTTTTTGCTGCCTTGATAAATGAAGAGAATAATGGATGTGGTGCTAAAGGTCTAGATTTAAATTCAGGGTGAAATTGAACAGCAACAAACCAAGGGTGATTTTTTAACTCAATAATCTCTGGTAATTTGTTATCTGGGGATAATCCTGAGAAGATTAAGCCATTTTTTTCAAATTTTTCTTTATAACTAATGTTAACTTCATACCTGTGTCTATGTCTTTCTTTGATTAATTTTGATTTATAAATCTTTTTAACTAATGAATTTTCTTTTAATTTTGCGTCATATAGACCAAGTCTCATAGTGCCGCCTAGATCTTTATCAGTTCCTTTAATTAATTTACCATATCTATTCCATTCGTTAATTAAGCCGATAATTGGAACACCACCCGTTCCAAATTCGCTTGAATTTGCATTTTTTATATTTAATTTATTTCTAGCGAATTCTATAATTGCCATCTGCATACCAAAACAAATTCCAAAAAAAGGAATTTTTTTCTCTCTTGCATATTTAATTGCTTCAATTTTACCTTCAGTTCCTCTTTTACCAAAACCTCCTGGTATTAAAATTCCCGAAACATCTTTTAATTTTTTTTTTATTTCAGAAACTTTTAAGGTTTCGGAGTCTATTCTCATTAAATTAATTTTTAAATTATTATCAATTCCGCCATGAGTTAAAGCCTCATCTAATGATTTGTAAGCATCTTTAAGATCAACATATTTACCAATGATTGCAATATTAATAGATTTTTTTGTATGAAGAACAGTTTTTGTAATTTTTTTCCAAGGATTTAAATTTACTTTTTTCCTTGTTTTAATCTTAAAATATTCAAGCACCTGTTTATCTAAATTCTCTCTATTGAAACTAATTGGAGCTTCGTAAATAGTTTTAACATCAACTGTTTGAATTACATTTTTAATATCAACATTACAAAACAAAGAAATTTTCTTTCTGTGATCTAACGGTATAGGTCTTTCAGACCTACAAATAATAATATCTGGCTGTATACCAAGGCTTCTTAATTCTTTTACTGAGTGTTGAGTGGGTTTTGTTTTAATTTCATCTGAAGCTCTAAGGTATGGAACTAAAGTTAAATGAATAAATAGAGCATTTCTTTTATTAACATCATTTGCAAATTGCCTTATTGCTTCAACAAAAGGAAGGCTTTCAATATCACCTACAATTCCTCCAATTTCACAAATAATAAAATCCTCTTTAGATGTGTCATTTTTTATAAAATCTTTTATACGATCTGTTATATGTGGAATAACCTGAACTGTTTTCCCTAAGTAGCCACCTTGGCGTTCTTTTTTTAATACATCACTATAAATTTTTCCTGTAGTAATATTGTCAGATTTTTTTGCTGATATGCCTGAAAATCTTTCATAGTGACCTAAATCTAAATCAGTTTCTGCTCCATCATCAGTTACAAAAACTTCTCCATGTTGAAAAGGACTCATTGTTCCAGGATCAATATTTAAATAAGGATCTAATTTCCTTAATCTTACCCTATAACCTCTTGATTGAAGTAGATATGCTAAAGAAGCTGAAGAGAGACCTTTGCCTAAAGATGAAACCACGCCGCCTGTGACAAATATATATCGCGCCATGGAATTATCTTATATCGATTAATCTATGAAATGAAAAGTTTTAATTGTTATTTTCTGGAATTGATGGTGTATCGTCTATTTTTTCCTCAGTTTTATCCAAAACTGAAGAGCTTGGGGTTAACTCTCCTCTTGAAATTATCGTAAGTGCAAGACTACAAATTATAAATAATGTTGCTACTATCGCAGTAGCTTTTGTCATAAAGTTTCCGGCAGTTCTAGAAAACATAAAATTATCTTGTGAAACACCTATTCCTAATGCACCGCCCTCAGATTTTTGGACCAGTATTAAAAGAACAAGTATTACAGCTATTATCAAATTGATTACTAATAAAAAATTTTCCATTGGGATTAACTATACGTTTTTTTAACTATATCAATAAATTTTTTTGAATTTTGAGAGGCTCCACCTATTAAATAACCATCTATATTATTAATTTTTTTTAAGTTTTTAATATTTTCTGAACTAACTGATCCTCCATATAAAACTCTTGGTTTTTTTTTCTTAAATTTATTTTTAATAAATTCTACTGTCTTCAAAAGATCGTTTGATTTTGGAATAATACCAGTGCCAATAGCCCAAACAGGCTCATAAGCAATAAAAATATTTGAATTGTTTTTTATATTTTTTAATCCGTTTTTGATTTGTCTAGATAAAATTAATCTTGTTTTCTTCCTCTTTTTTTCAATCAGAGTCTCACCAATACAAAAAATAACTTTTAATTTTGCTTTAAGTGCACTTTTGATTTTTAAATTAATCAAACTATCATTTTCCCCTTTTTTTCTATTTTCAGAATGTCCAATGATTACAAACTGAGCACCAATGTTTTTTAACATGCGAGGATTAATAAATCCTGTATGAGGGCCATAATCATCATTTTCATGACAATTCTGAGCTCCAATACCAATTTGGCAATTTTGGAATTTTTTAGAAAAAGAACTAATTAAAGTGTAAGGTGGACAATAAATCAATCTACCTTTATTTATTTCTTTAGATTTAGAAAATTTGATAACTTTATCTAATGAATTTAACGAAGATAAGTTTCCGTACATTTTCCAATTTGCTATAAAATACATATATTTATTTGTCATAATGAAAAATTTAACCTATATCTTTGTATTTTACAGATCAATATATAATTAACATAATGATTAAAAATTTTACAAAAAAGAAATTTGCAGGATTATTACTTATCTTAGTAATTATCATCGCTTTTGGTTTTGGAGGTTTTGGTGGTGGATTCAATATTGGAAATCAAAACAACATAGCTAAAATAAATAATACAAATATTTCGACTCAGGATTTTATGAATTATTTAAATCAATCAGGATTGAGTGAACAGGTTGTGAAAAAAAATATTGATAACAATATAATTGAGGAACTTTTAACGACTTTAATTTCTACAACTTTACTTAGTTTAGAAATAAAAAATTTGAATTTAAAGATGTCAGAGAATGTTTTGATTGAAAAAATTAAAAAAAATAAAAATTTTCATGATGAAAATGGTAAATTTAGAAGAACAATTTATGAAAAATTCTTATTAACAAATAACATGAATGCACCAATTTATGAATTAAAACTAAAAGAAAATGCTCTACAAAAACAATTATTCACATATATAAGTAGTGGTGCAAAATCACCTAATTTTTTAGTAAACAAATTTTTTAAAGAAAAAAATAAGCAAATCGACATCTCTTATGTTGGTTTAGAAAAATTTTATAAGAAAAAAAATCAATTCACAGATATTGAGGTTCTAAATTTCATTGAAGAAAATTCTGATAAACTCAAACAAGATCATATTGACTTTTCCTTTGTAAAAATTACACCACAAAACTTATTGGGCTTAGAAGAATTCAATCAAGCTTTTTTTGATAAAATTGATGAAATTGATAATTTAATATCCAAAAATATAGACTTCAATACAATTGTTAAAGATCTAAATATCAAACCTACACTAAAAAAAGATTATATTAATCTCGAAAATAAAGAAACAATTGAAAATAAAATTTATAATTCTAGAGAAAATAAAATTCAAATACTAGATTACAACGAGTCTTTTATTTTTTATCAAATAGATGTAATTAAAAATAAATTACCTAATATAGATAATTTAAAATTTAAAACACAAATCAAAAATCTATTATTTCAAAAAGAAAAATATGAGTTTAATAAGAGAATATTAGAAGAAATTAACGAAAAAAAATTTACTCAATTATCTTTTGATAAACTTGGTGTAAATGGGATTAAGAAAATTAAATTAAACTCAATCGAAGATTACTCAACGTTTGAAGCTAACTCAATTAATGTTTTATACTCGCTTCCAATTAATTCATTTGTTTTGGTGAGTGATGAAAATAAGAAAATTTTTGTTGCAAAAATATTAAATTTTAATCAAAAAGATCTTCCTAAAGACTTAAATAAATTAAATGGAATTTCAAATCAAGCAAGTGCACAGAATAGAAATAGTATTTTAAAATCCTATGATTTGCTTCTTAATCAAAAATATAAAGTAGTAATTAATGATAAAACTCTAGACAGAGTAAAAAATTACTTCAAATGATTTTAAATCGAAACTTTAAAGATTTTAAGTTTCAACACATAAGAAACAAAAATCAAATCATATACACCACTCAAAAAGTAGAAAATGACCAAGAGGTCTTAAATTTAATTGATAATTTTTTAAATGAAAAAAATAGTTTTATTTTTGAGTCGGTTGAAAAAGGGAAGATAAGAGGAAGATATACTATTTTTGGTAAAAATCCTGATAAGATTTGGGAGTTCAATAACAAAAGCTCTTATTTAATTACAAACAAATCAAAAAAAAAAATTAAAGGGACGCCTGATAAAATTATTGAAACAATTATAGAAAATTTCAAGTTTAAGACACCATCAAGTCTTCCACCTATTTGTTCATTAATATCTGGTTATTTTTCATATGACTCTATTAGGTATATAGAAAAAATACCTAACAAGTGTAAGGACGATTTAAATTTACCCGACGTAAGATTGTTAAGACCAAGAACATTAGTTATCCATGATAATTTAAAAAAGAAAATTTTTTATATTATTAATATTTTTAATGATGAGAAAATTTCAAATTATAAAACTAAGTATTTAGAAATTGAGAATGAAATAAATGATTTATTAATTCAGGCCTCATTAGAAAAAAATATTTTTTATAAAAATGACAAAACAAATATTAAAGTTAAATCCAATACTTCTAAAAATAAATTTTTAAGAATGGTTAGTAAGGCTAAAGAATACATTAAAATTGGAGATATCTTTCAAGTAGTTTTAAGTCAAAGATTTGAAGCAAAACTTTCAAAAAAACCATTAGAAATTTATAAAAAACTAAGGGTTACGAACCCCTCTCCATTTATGTATTTTTTTAATTTCCAAGATTTTCAAATAATTGGGGCTAGTCCTGAAATTCTAGTTAGATTAAGAGATAACAAGATTACTGTTAGACCAATAGCAGGAACTAGACCTAGAGGTAAAAATTCTAAAGAAGATGATTTTTTTGCAAAAGATTTACTAAAGGATAAAAAAGAACTTTCAGAACATCTAATGCTGCTTGATTTGGGTAGAAATGATGCAGGTAAAGTTTCTGAAATAGGCACCATTAAAGTTACTGAAAGTTTTATGATAGAAAAATACTCTCATGTAATGCATATAGTTTCTAATGTAATAGGTGTTTATAATAAAAAAATTTCTAAATTTAAATCCTTGCTTGCAGGTTTTCCGGCTGGAACAGTTTCTGGTGCACCTAAAATTCGTGCTATGGAAATTATTGATGAACTAGAGACAACAAAGAGAAAAGTCTATGCTGGAGGAATTGGTTATTTTTCAGCTAATGGTGAATTTGATACCTGTATTGCATTAAGAACTGCAGTTGCCAAAAATAAAAAATTTTATGTTCAAGCAGGTGCAGGCATTGTAGCTGATAGTAAGCCAATTAAAGAGTATGAAGAAACTGTTAATAAAGCAAAAGCACTAATGAATGCTCTAAAATAATGAAAATTATATTAATAGATAACTACGATAGTTTTACATTTAATTTATATCACTACATATCTTCATTAGGGGTTAATGTTGATGTAATTAGAAATGATAAAATTACTGACATTGAGATAATAAAAAATAAATATAATAGAGTGGTTATTTCTCCAGGTCCTGGCAATCCAAATCAATCAGGTAATTGTATAAAGATAGTAAAATCTTTATATACAAAAATTCCAATATTAGGTGTTTGTCTAGGTCACCAAGTTATTGGACAAGTATTTGGTTCAAAGATTATTCAAGCTAAAAAATTAATGCATGGAAAAACAAGTATAATAAAATCAAAAAAAATTGGTATATTAAAAAATCTTCCCTCTAAATTTGAGGCTGTAAGATACCACAGCCTAATTATTGATAAAAAAACACTTTCAAACGAACTTGAAATTACCGCTGAAACAAAAGACGGAATTATTATGGGTGTAAAACATAAAAAATATAATATTCATGGTGTTCAATTTCACCCCGAAAGTATAAAAACCACTATAGGCATAAAAATATTAAAAAATTTTATAAATTACAAAATTTAATGAAAAGATATCTAAAGAAACTAAGAAATAAAGAAAATCTATCTTTTGATGAGAGTAAAGTGGCATTTGAAATACTAATGAACGGCAAAGCTTCAGATAGTGAAATATTTGATTTTTTAACTTTATTGTCTGCAAAAGGTGAAGTTTCTGATGAAGTTGCTGGAGGTGTTTATGTACTAAGAAATAAGTCTAAAAGAGTTAATGTTAAGAATTGTATCGATACATGTGGGACAGGTGGAGATGGTATGAATACATTAAATATTTCAACAGCTTCAGCCTTATTATTATCAAGCATGGGAATTAAAGTAGCAAAACATGGCAATAAAGCTGTTTCATCTAAATGTGGATCAGGAGATGTTTTAGAGGCTTTAAATATAAAAATCGATTTAGAGCCTAAAGATATTGAGGAACAAATTAATAAAAATAATTTTGGTTTTATGTTTGCACCAAATTATCACAGTGCTATGAGGTTTGTTGGACCAACTAGAAAAAAAATAGGTAAGAGAACAATATTCAATATGATTGGTCCTCTAAGTAGCCCTGCCATGGTCGATAGACAAGTTGTTGGTGTTTTTGATAATAGTTTATTAAGAATTTTTGCAGATGCTCTTAGAAATTTAGGTATAAAATATGCTTGGATTGTTAATAGTGAAGATGGGTTAGATGAAATATCACCTTATGCAAAAACAAATGTTATTCAATTAAAAGACGGTGAAACTTCAGAAATAATAATAGATCCCAAAGAATTAAACATTGGTGCAAATAAATTTGATGATTTGATTGGTGATAACGCTGAATTTAATGCAAATGAAATAATAAAAATATTTAAAGGTGAGGACAATGATTTTTCAAAAGCTGTTTGCTTAAATGCAGCAGCAGGCCTTATTGTCGCAGAACAAAATTCAAAATTTAAAGATGCTTATGAGTCTGCAAGATCACATATACTGTCAGGTCAAACCTTCGAAAATTTAAAAAAGATACAAAATGTCTGAAAACATTCTAGAGAAAATAATTAAAAAAAAAATTGAACGTATTGATTTATTAAAAAAATCAATTTCACTAAAATCTTTAAATGAAAAAATTAATGAAAACAAATCATTCATCAATTTTAAAGACAAAATACAAAAGAATATCGATAGTAATAAAATTTCTTTAATAGCTGAAATTAAAAAAGCTAGTCCTTCTGCCGGTATAATAATAGAAAATTATGACCCTATAGAAATAGCTAAGATTTATAATCATAATAAAGCAACTTGTTTATCCATACTTACAGAAGAAGATTTTTTTTTAGGTAATCTTATTCATGTAAGCAAAATTAAAGAAAAAATAAACCTACCCATTCTTTGTAAAGATTTTTTTATAGATAAATTTCAAGTTCATCTTGCTAAAAGTTATGGTGCAGATGCTATATTAATAATAATTGCTGGTGTTTCTGATAAGTTAGCAAATGATTTATACGAGGAGGCATTAAAACTTAACATGTCTGTGATAGTTGAAGTACATACTGTTGAAGAAGCAAAAAAAGCCCTTAACTTTAAAGAAGCATTAATAGGAATTAATAATAGAAATCTTAAAACACTTAAGACAGATATAAATACAACTTATGATATCCACGATATTTTAATTAATCATAGTGGTCCTTTAATTTCTGAGAGTGGAATTAAAACAAAAAAAGAACTTCTTACATTAAAAGATAAAACTAATATTAAAACTTTTTTAATTGGTGAATCACTCTTAAAAAATTTAGATAATAATTCAATTTTTTCAGTTCTTTAGTCAAATTACCCTTTGTTTTAAACAATTTTTAACTGTTGTTTTTTTAGGAGAACTTTTGTAGAACATATTTTGTACGATATTTGTTCTTATGCTAACTAAAAAACAAAAAAACCTGCTTTTATTTATCAACAAGAAGTTGAGAGCTTCTGGTATTTCACCTTCATATGAAGAAATGAAAGAGTCTCTCAATCTAAAATCTAAATCTGGTATTCATAGATTAATTAGTGCCCTAGAAGAGAGGGGTTTTATTAAAAGATTAGCTCATAAAGCAAGAGCTTTAGAGGTAATTAAGCTTCCAGAAACTGCTTCTGCAAATGATATCTATAATAATTTTTCACCGAGTGTAATAAAAGGTGGTTTAGATGAGCAAAAAATTAATTCTGATGAAATAGAGATTCCTGTATTGGGTAAAATCGCAGCAGGAACACCTGTTGAAGCAATTCAAAATGAAGTATCAAGAATACCACTTCCAGCTAACCTTGAAAAAAATGGTCAATATTTTGGTTTAAAAGTGCAAGGTGACTCTATGATCGAAGCTGGAATTAATGAAGGTGATACTGTAATAATCAAGAGATCTGATACAGCTGATAATGGAAAAATTGTAGTCGCATTAATAGATGAACATGAAGCTATGTTAAAAAGAATTAGAAGAAAAGGTAAAACAGTTGCACTAGAAAGTGCAAATAGAAACTATGAGACTAAGATTTTTGGACCAGATAGAGTTAAAGTCCAAGGTGTTTTAGTATCTTTATATAGAAACTTCTAGAAAAATAGTCTAAACATTCTCAATGTCTAAAGTAGCAACAAGATTTGCTCCCTCACCCACTGGAGCTCTACATATTGGTGGTGTCAGAACTGCATTATTTAATTGGTTATTTTCAAAAAATCAAAAAGGAACATTTCATTTAAGAATAGAGGATACAGATAAAGAAAGATCTAAAGATGAACATAAAATACAAATTATTAAATCTTTAAAATGGATAGGTGTCGAGCACGATGGTGAAGAGTATATTCAATCTACAAAGATTAATGATCATGTAAAAATTGTAGATGAGTTACTTAAAAATGGAAATGCATATAAATGTTATTGTACAACGGAAGAAATTGAAGAACAAAAAAAAAGAGCTAGACAAAAAAAACTTCCATACATTTATAATAGAAAGTGGAGAGATCTTTCTCAAGCAGAGGTGCCAAAAGATATAAAGCCTGTAATTAGATTTAAAAGTAAAATTGATGGCACAACTATACTAAAAGATTTAGTCCAAGGAGACGTGGAAATTGAAAATAACACAATTGAAGATTTTATAATTTTAAGAAATGATGGAACACCAACATATAATTTATCTGCAACAGTTGATGATCATCAAATGAAAATGACACACATTATTAGAGGAGATGATCACAAGATAAATACTTTTAAGCAAATGCAAATATATACAGCTATGAAATGGGATTTACCACAGTTTGCTCATATACCTCTGATTCATACAATTGAAGGTAAAAAGTTATCAAAAAGAGATAACGCATCTACGTTAGATGACTATTCAAAAATTGGGATAATGCCAGATGCTCTAAGAAATTATCTTTTAAGACTTGGTTGGTCTTATAAAGATAAGGAAATATTTACTATTGATGAAAGCATAAAATACTTTGATCTAAAAGGGATTGGTAAATCTCCGTCTAAACTTGACATGAGCCGTATTCTTTCAATGAACGAACATTACATTAAATCAATTGAAGAGAATGATCTGTATAATCAATTGCTTCAATATTGTGAGCTATTTAAAGAAAAAATTAAAACAGATAAAGAGAGCAAACTTAAATCTTCTTTATCATTCCTTAAGAATAAAGCTAAGACACTTGAAGATATCTATAATAATGCTAAATATATAATTTCTGATGAAGTTGAGCTAAGTCAAGAGGATTTTAAGCTCATTGATGAAAATGCAAAAAAAATTATATTAGATTTTTCTAAAAAATTTTCGGCTCTAGAGAATTTAACTAAAGAAACATTAGAAACAATAATAAATGATTTGATTAAATCATATAAGACAAACTTTAAAGGTGTGGGTCAACCATTAAGAATTATATTAACTGGTTCTAAATTTGGCCCTGGTATATATGATATAATTATTTCCTTAGGAAAAATTGAAGTAGAAAAAAGATTAAACAAGTTGGTCTAATACTTATAAATAATCTGATAAAATTTTAGCAGTTTTTTCAGTAGATGAAGAATCTGATTTAATATCATTTAATGTTTTTTTTATAGACTCTAATTGTGATTTAATTAAATCAGGATGATTTAAAAAATAATTTACAGAATTAAATATTTCTTTTGGATTACATTCATTTTGCAAAAGCTCTGGAATAATTTCTTTATTATTAATGATATTGATTATATTTGCAAAACGTACTTTTGCTAAAAATTTCATTAAAAAATAATTTATCATATTAATTTTATAAATAATTATAGATGGAATATTTGCATTACAAATTTCTAAAGAAATAGTGCCAGATTTCACAACAGCAAATATAGAATTATTTAAAACTTGGGATTTTATATTTTCATCTGAAATAACTTGAGAATTTTTTATTTTATTATCGTTAATAAAATCATTAATAAAATTTCTATTTTCATTGGTACTATGAAAAATAAAAGAATAATCATTTGATTTGTCATTCATCAGTTTGATAAATTCTGACAAAATTGGTAAAAGCACATTGATTTCAGAATTACGACTTCCTGCAAAAATTGAGATAATTTTTTTTTCTTTATCGATTAAAGATGAAAAATCAGTTTTAACTTTATCATTTTGTTCTAGTAATGGATGACCCACAAAAGTATTAGTAATATTTTCTTTATCAAAAAAACTTTTTTCAAAATTGAATAGCAGTAGCATATGGTCTACAAATTTTTTAAATTTTTTAACTCTTCCTTCTCTCCATATCCATACTTGTGGTGCAACATAATGAACAGTTTTGATATCTTTATTAATTTTCTTAACTCGTTCAGCGACTCTTAATGTAAAATCAGGGCTATCAACGCTAAATAAAATATCTGGGTTAAATTTAATAATTTCTTCTACTGTTTTATCAATTTTATCTTTTATTTTTAAAATATTTAATAAAACACTTGTAAAACCGATATATGTAATTTCTTTAAGATCAAAAATTGATTTTATACCTAAAGACTCTAGATTGCTTCCCCCAACACATAAATATTCAATATCAGGGTTTATTATTTTTAATTTAGATATAGTTGTTGAGGCTAATTTGTCTCCAGATGGTTCACCTGTTAATATAAATATTTTTTTCATATTGTTTTGATAAATATTTTATTTTTATTAGCAAAATTTATGCACTTCACTTTATCTAAAAAAATATTTTGATTAGCTTTTAATACTATCCCACCAATATTTACTTTTTTACAATCTTTTAACGTATCAAGGCCGACCGTTGGTAAATCTATACGAGTATCTTGTTTCTTTTTAGGAAATTTAATTAAAATAGCTTTTGCCTTTTTGCTTTTTTTGATTGATTGGATCATTTTTTTTGTTCCTTTTGAGGTTTCTTTAGCAATAATAAGATTATTTCTTACAATTAAACCTTGCACATGGTTATGAGGACTTAAATTTTTTAATGATTTGATACCTTTTCTTATATTAATTAAATCTATTTTTTGTGGTTTAATTTTAGTAAAGATACCTTTTGATAGTGTTAATTCTGGATTATAAAAATTTGATTTGACAACATTAATTTTTTTTTCAGTTAAAATCTTAATTACTACTTTTAAAATGGCTGCATCACCTAATTTTGATGCTTTAATTATTCTTGGCATATAATAAATACCTTTAATATCTAATTTTAAATTAGTTATTTTTGGCTTATCAATTTTTCCCGCAAATAAAACTTTTTTACAATTATTTTCTTTTAAAACCTGAAAAATTTTTCCAAATTGACCAATGCCAATTGATGTTGAGTGCGGATCTTTTTTAAAAGAATTATCTTTTGATAAATCAATAATAAAATATTTTATTTTATTATTTTTGATTTTTTTTAATATAATTTTTGGAAAATCAGTACTGCCAAAAAATAATCCGATCATTTTATTTTAAAAAGGGAGTACAAATTGGTCTTTTTTTATCTTTATTTATAAATTCTAATACTTCTTTTACTAAAGAGTTATTTTTAAATTCACCATTTATTTTCTTTAAATTTTCATTTAAATTTTCTGATTTAAAAATCTCTTTATAAGCATCTGTAAGACCAATTATATCTTTATTTTGAACTTTTTTTCTTCTTAATCCAACTATGTTAATGCCATTTAATAAATTTCTATTTCCTGTTGATAAACCATAGGGTATTACATCTCTCGAAACACCAGTCATTCCACCAATCATAGCCATTTTACCAATCCGTACAAATTGTTGTACTCCACATTTTGCACCAATTATTACAAAATCATCAATTATAGCATGGCCTGCAATCGCTGAATTGTTTGCCATAACGATGTTATTTCCTAAAATACAATCATGTGCAATATGTGCTCCAATCATAATTAAATTGTTATTGCCTACTTTTGTTATCCCACCGCCTTGAATTGTGCCAGTGTTAATAGTCACATGTTCTCTTATAGTGTTGGAGTCTCCGATTATTAATTTTGTTATTTCACTATTATATTTTAAATCTTGAGGGTCACTACCTATTGAACACATTGGATAAAATATATTATTTTCACCAATTAATGTATGACCTGTAATGTTCACATGTGAATGAATTATTACACCATCTTTAATTTCAACGTTGGGTCCAATTATTGAATAAGCACCTATTTGTACATTTGGTGAAATTTTAGCTTTTGGATTTATAATTGCCGTTTTATGTATCATTTATTTATTGTCTTTAATAAAGTTTCTTAAATCTTTTGCTGGGTAACCCATAACTTTTGATCCATCAGGTAAATTTTTAATCACTCCACTCCCACCTCCAATTTGAATATTATTACCAATCTTTAAATGACCAGAAATTCCTGCTTGACCACCAATCATGACATTATTTCCTATGGTAGAGCTACCGGCAAATCCAACTTGTCCAGCAATTATACAATTGTCACCGATTTGATTATTATGTGCAATGTGAATTTGGTTATCTAAGAATGTATTTTTGCCAATTACAGTATTTGACATTGAGCCTCTATCTATTGTATTTCCACAACCTATCTCGGCAAAATCTTTAATTATAACAATTCCTATATGAGGATACCTAATATTTTTATCTTTATTTGGAAAAAAACCAAATCCTTTTTTTCCAATAACACAACCATCTAAAACATGAATATCATTATAAAGGATACTATTTCGGATTATAACATTTGAACCAATAGAACAGTTATTTCCGATTATAACATTTTTTTCTATAATTGAATTATGACCTATCGTACAATTTTTTCCAATTTTAACATTTTTACCTATTAAAACATTTTTTCCATACTTAACCTTTTTGTTAAACAAAGATTTGGATATATCTTTAACAGTAGTGTCAAATTCATCTTCAGCAGAATCCGGGTAAAATAATTTTGTAATTTTTGCAGTAGCAATTAAAACATTTTTTACAATTATTTTTTTACAATCAAATGGTAAAATATTTGCTAAAGATTTCGTTGTAATGCAAAATGAAGCTTTAGTTTTAGAAGCAAGTAACTCATATTTTTTAGAATGAAAAAAAGTAATATCATTTTTTTTTGCTTCACTAAGATTTTTAATATCAGATACTTTTAATCTAGTTAAATTTTCATTTTTAACAGATAATGAATTCAAAAGTTTATCTATTTTAAAAGGACCTCTATTTTTAAAAAAAGGATTAATCATTAATCAATTATAAATCAAAACTCGGATAAATTGCTCATCAATAATTATTACTGATTATTTTCTATCTACTATAGTCGCTGACCACACAGCATCAGCCATTTTTTTTCCTTCTACAAAAGCCTCGCCCTTATATTTCCAAACCCTACCATGAGATCTAATTGCTTCTACATTTAATTCTAGCCTGCAGTCAGGTATCACGGGATTTCTAAATCTCGCTTTTTCAACGCCCATTAAAAAAACTAGTTTATTTTCATATTCTTTTTTATCTATTCCTGTAGCCGTAAGAGCAGCAGCAGCCTGCCCAAATGCTTCTACAATTAAAACTCCTGGCATTACTGGATTCTCTGGAAAATGACCCTGAACAAAAAAACTATCTTTCTTAACATTTACTATTGCTGTTGCTGAGAAAAGTTTTTTTATATTTATTAATTCTTCAATTAGCAACATCGGTTCTCTATGTGGCAACAAATCAATGATTTCTTTTTTATTTAAAGTATTTTTCATCAATTTAGTTTAATTTTTTTTATTTTAGCATCAAGTTGTTTTAAAATTTCATTAGTCACATCTAAATCAGATCTTCCTATAATAATATTTTTTTGATCAATAATAAAAGTTAGTTCATTTTTATTTGAATATTCTGATAAAACTATATTTAATTCATCTAAAATTTTCTTCATTGCTTTATTTCTTTTTGATCTTAAATCATTAACTTTCTTATTTCCTTCTTTTTTAAAATTTTCAAATTCTTTATTCAATGCAATTACTTTCTTTTCAAATTCCTCTTTAGATAAAATATTTTTTTGTGAATTAACTTTATCTTTTTTTAATGATAGTTTTTTTCTATTTTCTATATATTTATTTTTGTTTGCTTTATCTAGTTTGTCTAATTGTTGAAGCACAGATTTTCCAACTAATGATTCTCTCATTACTCTATCCATTTCTACAAATGCAATTTTAACTTCAGCTTTTCCTTGAGTAAAAATTAATGTTATAAAAAAAATTATAGCAATGGCTTTTATATTTTTAATAAAATTCATTAAAATGTAGTTCCTAAATTAAATCTAAAAGATTCAGTTATATCACCACTTGCTTTTGTAATTGGTTGAGCTAATGAAAAGCTTAAGGGTCCTACTGGCGTTAGTAAATCAACAGCAATACCTGTTGATGATCTAATTGAATTACCTTGATCTATAACATTTGAATAATCTACATGCCATACATTTGCTGCATCAAAAAATAAAGAAAAATCAACATTTTCAAAAGATTGAAATAAATAAGGAAGAGTAATTGATGTATTAAATGCCGCCATATAATTACCTCCAACAAAATCTAATCCATCTTTAGGGCCGATTTTACCTGACTCAAATCCTCTTAATTTAGTTTTTGGTAAAAACATTCTTTTAGAAACTCTGACATCATCACCTGATTGTAATGAATTAATTGCTCTTGTATACAATCCAACAGATAAAACTGAGTCTTCTATAATTTCTTTATGATTAGTTATTTGATAACCATTTATGATTGAGTAACTGTCTGAGACTAAAGGAATTTCTTGGACTAAAGTGCTTATAAATCCATTTTTTGGTCTGTATGCTGAATCTCTTTTATCGTAACTAAGTGAATAATTAAACAATGTATCAAAGTAAGAGCCCTCTTGTTTTTTATATGCTGCAGACGCACTAGCAGTTGTAGATAATTGTTCATGTTGTATAGAAATTCTAGGTGCAAAATATAAATTTTCGTATTGTTGAAAAGCTGTCCCAAGTGCAATTCTATTAAGTGAACTTTTATAACCAAAATCTTCTTCTTTATCTAAACTAGAGCTTTCTAAAGATGTTGTCACGCTTCTATCTGAGTAAGCAAAATTTGGGTTTGTATAAGCAAACTTTCCTCTAATGGATTCTTCTGTAAGCTGTAGATTTGCATCTAATTTGATACCCTTACCATTAAAATTGTTTTCTTTAATACCAAATGCTAAAGTAGAACCAGAGGTACCATAACCTGCACCAGCAGAAATTTCTCCAGTAGGTTTTTCTTCTATTGTTATGTCAATATTCTTTAAACCTTTTGTATTACCATCTTTTATTTCAGATTTTACTGATTTAAAAACATTTGTACTTTTTAGATTATTAATAGTCTTATTATGAAGCAATAGATTTAATGGATCTCCTTCATCTACAACAAGTTGTTGCCTAATAAATTCCTCGTTAGTTATATTGTTGCCAAGTATATTTATACTTTCAACATAATATTTATCACCTTCTTTAATATTAAAAACAAAGTCAATTTTATCATCATCTTTTATCGTCTCATCAACGGTGACATCAATAAACTCATAATTTTCATTTGCAGCAATTCTATCTATTTCTGTTAAAATAGTTTGAATACCTTTATATGAATATGTTGATTTTTCTAATTTTTTAAAAGTTTTTCTTAATCTATCAAAATCTTTAGTATCATAATCATCAGGCAAAATTATCTTAAAAGAATTAAATATAAATTTTTTACCAGAGTCAATTTTATAGATTAAAGAAAAATTCTGCTCATCTAAAACTTGAGAATAAGCATCCTCAATGCTTACTTTATAATATCCATTATTTAAATAAAAGTTTTTTAATAATCTTTTGTCAAGCTCTGTTAGCTCTTTACTTAGATATTTATATCTAGAAATAAATTTCCAAAATTTACTTTCTTCAGATTTGATAATAGAGCTAAGTTTTCTACTTTTATATTTTTTGTCACCTATGAATTTAATTTCATTGATTAAGGCTTTTTCACCCATTGAAATATCATAAATTATATTGATGGTATTATTTGAATTTGTTTGCTGTGAGACATCAACTTTTGAAAAATAATAACCAGATTTTCTTAAAACATTGGATACTCTATTTAAATCTTCTTTGAGTGTGAACTTATTAAAAGAACTTTTGGGTTTTAATTTTGTTTGTTCTTTAAACAACTCAACATGTTTTTTTGCTTTTACACCATTAAATATAATATCTTGAATAATTGGGTATTCCTTAACATTGATTAACAACTTATTTTCAGATATCTCAACTGTGACTTTTTCAAAAAAATTTGAATTATAGATATTTTTTAAAGCCTCATTCAAATCATTTTTTGTTAAATCAACATCTTTTTTAAGTTTAGAAAAATTAATGATAGTTTGAGTAGAAACTCTTTGATTACCCGTTACCTCAAATTCAGAAAAGATATCAGCAAAGACGTTTCCTAAAAAAAAGGAAAATATTGCAACAAATGTAATTAAACTTTTATTCATCGTAAGTCCTTATACACATAAATCATTAATTTTTAAACGTACATATTCATTTATAGATTTAATTTGGTCAATATTTGTTGGTTTTTTTAACTTATATTTTTGAAATTCTTTTTTCTTAAGGATCCGAAATAGAATTTTTGAAATATCAAGAAATTTTATTTTTTTTTGTAAAAAATTTTCAACAAGACAATCATTTGCACTCACTAAAACTGTTTCAAATAAAGAGTCTTTTTTGGGTAAAGACTTAATTAATTTAATTACTGGAAATTTTTTTAAATTAATTTTTTGAAAGTTTAAATCATTGAGAACTTTGAAGTCAATTTTTTTTGATTTAATGTTTTTTTCATACTTAGTATATAAAGAATTAAAAATAGGAATTTTCATATCTGTTTCGTGGGCAAGAATTTTAATCAAACCATTAGAAAATTTTATCACTGCATGTGCATAGGACTTAGGATGAATTAAAATTCCCAATTGTTTGTAATGAAGACTAAATATTTTTTTTGCTTCAATAATTTCAAAAACTTTATTCATCATTGTCGCAGAATCAATTGAAATTTTTTTTCCCATTGACCAGTTAGGATGATTAAGAGCTTGCATTATTGTTATATTTTTAAATTTATTAAGTGGATATTCCCTAAAAGGTCCCCCGGATGCTGTTATATAAATTTTTTCTATTTTTTCTTTATTCTTTTTTTTAATTAAAGACCAAATTGAAAAATGTTCAGAATCTACTGGTATAAAATTTGTATTGTATTTTTTTAAATTTTTTTCTATTAAAGTCCAGCCACAAATAATTGATTCTTTGTTAGCT
>Ga0209308_10000362_pt1 | contig 45982 bp, 59 predicted proteins | sample COGITO_mtgs_1204_3_FD_184806 | JGI IMG/M metagenome (GOLD analysis project Ga0209308, IMG submission 184806) | Pelagic marine microbial communities from North Sea - COGITO_mtgs_120405 (SPAdes) (version 2) | ecosystem: Environmental > Aquatic > Marine > Epipelagic ... | reverse complement strand
AATTAGCGGTGACTTAACAGTTGATGGTACAACTACAACAGTTAACACAACCAACATTGAAGTTGAAGATCCATTGATGTTCTTAGCAACTGGTAACGGTGGCGCTGACTTAGTGGACATTGGTTTCTACGGACTATATGACACAAGTGGCTCACAAGACTTATACGCAGGACTATTTAGAGATGCTGGAGATGGCAAATTTAAATTGTTCAAAGATACACAAGACGTTCCAACTACAACAGTGGATACAAGTGGTACTGGTTATGCAGTCGCATCACTGGTAGCAAACTTAGAAGGTGCTAGTGACGGTGCTCATAACGGTACAGTTGGAGCAACAACTCCAGCAACTGGTGCATTTACAACAATCAGTGCTAGTGGAACAATCACTGGTGATGTAACTGGTGACTTAACTGGTAATGCAGATACAGCTACAGCATTAGCTACTGGTAGAACTATTGCAATTACAGGAGATGGAACTTATACATCGGGATCATTTGATGGAACAGGTAACGTAACTGGTGCTTTAACACTAGCAAACAGCGGAGTAACAGCAGGCTCATATGGTGATGCCGCCAACGCCGTAGCAGTGACAGTTGATGCAAAAGGACGTATTACAGCGATCTCAGAAAACGCTATTGCCGCAGTATTTAATGTCACAGGTGACTCAGGTAGTAAAGCTATAGCATTAGCAACTGAAACTATTGACTTTGAAGGTGGTACAGGTGTAACAACCGCTGTTGATAATGCAAATGATAAGATTTCGTTTGCAATTGGTCAGGCAGTTGGAACAACTGACAACGTAACATTTGGAACAATTGGCGGTACTGTTATTACAGCAAGTACAAACTTTGTAGGTGATATAACTGGTGACTTAACTGGTGGTGCAACAATTGGTGCAGGTAAAACATTAGATGTCGACGGTGTTGTTGATATTGATGCTAGTTCAGGAAACATGGATGGTGTTAATATTGGTGGAACTACACCAGGAACAGCCGCATTTACTACAGCATCAGCAAGTGGTGGATTTACAGGTGACTTAACTGGTACAGCAGACGTAGCAACAGCAGTAACATTGATTGCTAGTAACACCACAGACTCCGCACACTACATCAACTTTACAGACTCTGCAACAGGTAATGAAAACATCAGAACTGACACTGGATTAACATACAATCCAAGTAGTGGAATTTTAACAACCACTCAAGTAACTGGCAACTTAACTGGTGACGTAACTGGTAATGCAGATACAGCCACAGCATGGGCATCAGCTCGTACTATTTCACTAGGTGGTGACTTGTCAGGTAGTGTAAGCATTGACGGTAGTTCAAACGTAACACTAAACGCAACTATTGCCGCAGATAGTATTGCACTAGGTACAGATACTACTGGAGCCTATGTCCAAAGTATTACAAACGGATCGTACATCACAGGTGGTGACGGTGGTAGCGAAAGCGCCGCTCTAACACTAGCAGTTGATGCAACTGATCAAAATACAGCAAGTAAAGTTGTTGCACGTGATGGCAGTGGTGACTTTGCCGCAGGCACAATCACAGCAACTTTAACTGGTAACGTAACTGGTAACATTACTTCATCTGGTACAAGTGCATTTGCTACTGCAACATTTAGCGGAGACTTAACTGGCAACAGTGCAGGTACCGCAGGTAATGATGTAACTTGGTCAGGTGATACAAAAGCTGGACTATTTAGAGTAGTTGCAAGTGCAACATACGACACAGTCATTATTGGCGGTGATGGTACTTCAGGAGACTTAACAACAGGTGCTACTCTTAATATTGTTGGTACAGACAGTGTTAGAATTCCGTCAGGAACAACAGGACAACGTCCAGTTTCTGGTGCACAAGGCATGATGCGTTATAATACAACTTCAGGTAACACTGAAATTTATAGCGGAAGTGAATGGAAAAACTTAGCAACTGACTTCACAGTTATTACACACGATAGCTTTAACGGTGACGCCAGTACTGTAGCATTTACACTAAGTGAATCGTCAACTACAGCAGGTTGTATGGTTAGCATCAACGGTGTTATCCAGATTCCAACTTCAGCATACAGCATTAGTGGTACAACATTAACATTTACTGAGGCACCAGCTTCAGGTGATGTTATTGATGCTAGAATTATCACAACTACTAGTACTATTGAAGGACTAAGTTCTGGTAATACTTACATGAAGATTGATGCTACAAATACCAGCATTGATGTTTACACTGGAACAAACTCAGGAACTATTACTAGTTACTGGGATAGAGATGGTGCATATGTTGAGAATAAGACTGCTATTAGCGTTGGCACAAGTGCAACTGATATTGCAACGTTTGCGTTGGCAACATACCGCTCAGCTAAGTTTATTGTACAAAGTACAAATGGAACTGATTATCAAGTAGACGAAGTGCTTGTTATACACGACGGAACTACAGCAACAATGACATCATATGCTCAAACAGTTGCTGATGGAACTACAGCGTTTATGACACTAACAGCAGACATTGATAGTGGAAGCGTTAGACTAAGAGGAACAGGTGGCAGTGGAACTTCAACCGTAAGAGTTGCAAAACACTACATCGCAGTATAATAAAACAAGAGCTGGGGTAGGAATAGCTTACCCCAGCTCACTTAACAAATAGCCAATGGGAGATATGGAACAATGGCAAACAGTAATTTCGTAGTTAAAAATGGATTAACCGTAGGTGCATTAACAATTGATGCATCAACAGGTAACATCACAACATCAGGTACCATTAGTGGTGACCTAGCAACATCAAGTATCGCTAAAAACGATACCAGTCTTGCTCTAAACGATACTGGCACAGGCAGCGATGTTGCTGTTACTGTTGACGGTACAGAAATTTTTACAATTACCGGTGACGGTATTATACCAAGTGTTGATTCCGACGGGTCAACAGGTTTTTCATTAGGTAGTGCATCTTTTGCATGGAAAGACGTTTATGTGTCCTCAGGATCACTTTACGTTAATGGTCAAAAAGTTCTACAAGACGATTCAGGTACAATCGTTGTTAGTGCTGACTCTGACCAAAACCTAAGTTTTCAAACAAGTGGTTCAGGTAATGTTGAATTGGATGCAACAGGCTCAGGACTGATTGCAGTTAAATCAACACTACAGATTGAAGATGGTATTAATATCACTAACTCAGCAGGAAATGCAATTACATTCGCTAATAGCATTGACGTTGATGCAATTGAAAGCAGATCAACTGACACTAACTTAACACTTTCAGCTAACGGCTCAGGTGTTGTTACAGTTAACGATAACTGTACAATTACAGGAAACTTAACAGTTTCTGGCACAACAACCACAGTTAACTCAGAAACAATTTCACTAGCTGATAACATGATTGACTTAAACAGTAACTTTACCAGTGGTACTCCAAGTGAGAATTCAGGTATCAGAATTATGCGTGGTGACTCAACTAACGTAACATTTATTTGGGATGAAGGCAATGATAGATGGACAGTAGGTTCATCAAATATGGTTGCTGGTACATTCATTGGTGCTTTAACAGGTAACGTAACTGGTAACGTAACTGGTGATGTAACTGGTGATTTAACTGGTAACGCAGATACAGCAACAGCACTTGCAACTACAAGAGCAATTCAAGTAAGTGGTGCTGTAACAGGCACTGCAAACTTTGATGGCAGTGCGGCAATTAACATTGTTACTACTAATACTGCTGATCCAACTGTTACACTTACTGGTGCAGTAACTGGTTCAGGTACATTAACAAACTTAGGTGATGTTACTATTACAACAACAGCAACAGCAGATCCAACTGTTACACTTACTGGTGCAGTAACTGGTTCAGGTACATTAACAAACTTAGGTGATGTTACTATTACAACAACAGCAACAGCAGATCCAACACTAACACTTGCTGGTGATTTAAGTGGTAGTGCAACATTTACCAACCTTGGTAATGCTACACTAACTGCAACTATTGCCGCAAACAGTGTTGCACTAGGAACTGATACAACAGGTAACTATGTTGCCGCAGGTGCTACAAGTGGTAGTGGTATTAGTGGTAGCGTAAGCAGTGAAGGTGGTACATTTACTGTAACATCAAACGCTACAAACGCAAACACTGGTTCAACTATTGTGTTTAGAGATGGTTCAGGTAACTTTAGTGCTGGAACAATCACTGCTAACTTAACAGGTAACGCAAGTGGTAGCTCAGGAAGTTGTACTGGTAACAGTGCTACTGCAACAACTGCAACTAACGTTACTGTAAGTGCAAACAATACTGCTAACGAAACTGTTTACTTAACATTCGTTGACGGAGCAACTGGTACACAAGGTCTTGAAACAGATACAGGACTTAGTTACAATCCAAGTACAAACGTTCTTGCTACAACAGCAAGCCAAGCACAATACGCTGACTTGGCAGAACGTTATGAAGCAGAAGCACCTGTAGAGCCAGGAACAGTAGTACACTTTGGTGGATCTAAAGAAATCAAAGAATGCGACGAAGATGGTTGTTCTAAGGTAGCTGGTATTATCAGTACAACACCAGCTTACATGATGAACGCAGATGCAGGAGATGATTCAACTCACCCATACGTAGCACTTAAAGGTAGAGTTCCTTGTAAAGTACAGGGTTCTATTAAGAAAGGTGATATGATGGTTTCAGCAGGCAATGGCAGAGCCAGAGCAGAAGCTGATCCAAAAATGGGATCTGTTATCGGAAAAGCAATAGCTGATAGCGAAGGCGAAGCAGTCATTGAAGTGGTTGTACTATAATTTAATAGTATAAAAATCAAATTAGGAGAAAAGGGTCGAGAGGCCCTTTTCTTTTGACTGTATAGAACATATAAATACAATGAAGACTACGAGCTTAGGAACACGCAATGCCATTAACACGCCCTACTGCATCACAGGTTAATTTTGATGTAACCAATGTTACCGACCCATTGGTACGATTTAACAGTGGGCAATCTGGAACAAATGATAAAGATATTGGTATTGTATTCGAAAGAGGAAGTCAAACGAATGTTGCATTACTATGGGATGAAAGTGCTGATAAGTTTGTATTAGTTAATACTTCAGAAGATGGCACAACCAGTGGTAACGTAACTATCTCAAGTTATGCAAATCTACAAGCAAATGATATTGTATCAGGAAATATCAACAACACTGGTACAGTAACGGCAGGAACAATGACTGACGGTACAGTGTCATTTAATGCAGGCAATATTACTGGCGTAGATACACTACGCATTGACCAAACAGGCACTGGTTTGCGTATGACAAATGTTGGTGCGTTTGACAATGATGGTAGTAACAACTTCCGTATTTTCGCTACAAGTGATTTACAACTTAAAGCAAATGGTGATACAGGTGGTGGTTTAACAATTGACGCTACAAATCAAGATGTAACTATTACAAACGATTTGCGTGTAACTGCTGGACAGTTTTACTATGGTGGTACAGCAGTAACTAGCACAGCAACAGAACTTAATTTGTTAGATGGTGTAACAGGCACATTAGTTACTGAAGCAGGTACACAAACATTAACAAATAAAACAATCACATCGCCTACTATTAGTAATCCAACACTAACAGGCACATACACATTTACATCAGATGCAACTTCAACGCCTGCAATGACATTAACAGCAAACAGTATTAATGACGGTGTAGGTGCATTGCGAATAAACGGATCACAAGCAGACATATACTTAAACCCAAGTACTGCTACACACACCACTGTAACTTTTGCAGTTAACGATGATCAGCGTCTTGCATTTGGTATGGACAACAACAGTGACTTTTATATTACCAGACGAACTGGTGGCAGTTGGTATAATGATACTTTTGTAATAGACAGAGACACTGGTTTACTCAGTTTAGGATATGATCTTTCAGTAGCCGGTGATGCAACTATTACAGGAAATCTTACAGCATCAAGTTTAAATGTAAATAATCAAAGTACATTAGCAACATCGTCTCAAACACTTGCAACAACATCTCAGACAGCAATTGATACATTCAGTGCGTCAGCGTTTAGAAGTTGTAAATATTTAATACAAGCAACAAATACTGTCAGCAGTGAATACCAAGCCACTGAAGCAATTATAGTACATAACGGCACCACTTCATACATGAGTACTTACGGAATCACTTATACTGGTAGTGCCGAACTAGCAACATTTGCAACAGACATTAATAGCGGAAGTGTTAGGCTATTAGCGACCGGCGCCAATGCAAATAGTACACAGTATAAAGTAACACGTATAACGGTTGTAGTATAACCTAGTCCACAGACTATTAAATTGTTTATTTTAACTACCTTTAGGATTCTTTTTGAAGCCTTTTAACCCCACAAGACTTATGTTGTTTAAACTATGTGTACTGCTCAGCAATGATGCTTAATGACGACAAGCATTTTTTACTGTATATGAATAATTACTCTCAAAAGAATAAATAGTAGTAATAGAACACCTTGTAAGGAGCAAAGCCATATGTACACTATTGAGCAAAAATTTCGTGCCTCGTATACTGGTGAAGATGTTACAACCCTATTAAAGTTTGAAGATGGGCAACAACCACCACAAACTGAATGGGTAGCTAATAGCGTTTTCAACAATTACGTAACTACACAAGCCGTTGTTATCGGCGGAGGCGAAACAGCCTTAAAAAATAATGCAAGTTTATTAACTAAAATTAAAAATCATAAAGGTGGTTTATTAGCCGCTAATAAGTTACAAACTTATGGAACAAACGATACATGGAAATATATTCCTTGTGATTTCCTAGTAGCTATTAGCGATGCCAATGTTAAGCCTATTATTGACGATGGATATTACAATGGTAAAATTGTTTACACCAACGCTAATATGGTTTTAAAATATCCAGGAAAAATGTATCTAACACCTCAAGATCCACCATGGAATAGTGGTGCTATTGCGGCCTATCTTGCCGCTTTTGACGGGCATAGTAAAGTGTTTCTATTAGGCTTTGAAGCAGATAAAGGAGAAGAATTCCCATTCTGGGTTAAAGCGGCACAAATAGTTTTTGACACATATCCTGATACAGAATTTGTTTATATTACTGATTCATCAGATGGAGAGATGCCAGGTAGTTGGAAGAACTCAGACAACGTTAGACATATTACCTTACGTGAGTTTGTTCTTGAAGCTGATATTGGATAATTCCTGAACAGTCTCAAGTTTTTCAATTATTTTGTCAAACTTAAAAGAACGCCATACCCCCGGATGTAAAGGCCGGGGGTATTTCTTTATCGGAACCCAACAATAACCTTCGTGTTCGTCATTGAGATTTGGTATAAATTCTTCTTCTACAATACTTACATAGGTATGAAATGTAAATTTTTTATTATCGCTTGTAAAAGTTTCAAGCGGAGATAACTTTACTTCTTTAAGTTCTCCAATCTCTTCGTTAATTTCTCGTCGAAGAGTTTGAATAGGAGTTTCGTCTTTTTCAACTTTACCTCCAGTTATACCCCAAGTGCTTTTATATTTTCCTGTGGTGGATCTTAATAGAAATAGGTATCGCTGAGTAGACTTGGCATATATTAAACACCCAGTTGCTACTAGATTACGATTCTCCACTCGCCTTCTCGATACAGGCCTTCGACGCTCTTTGTCCATGTTTTCTCATGCCACTTGTATTGTATATTGGTATTTACGTTAGTAACATACTGGACATCATTTTCTGTACTGGCATCAAAGATAACTCTCCAAGTTTGGTCAGAAAGGTCGTATTCAATAATATCGTTGGCTTTAGCAATAAAGTTACGGTTTTGTCCACCACCCCATACATCTGCACTTTCGTGGTTATCTCCACTACCAATTGGTCCAAGTGTTAAATATCTTACATTTTGACCATCACGTTCTGCCGGACGTCCTTGGCCGGGTGCATAAGCATCAGTGTTATCGTACATTAAATCAATTATGTTGTTGTTGAATGGATCTATAATTGCATCTATTCCGCCTGTTATAGTGTTTGCTGGGAAAGTGTCATTATCTTTTGAAGTTATTAATAATTGATTTGTGTTTCCTGGATTAAAATTAACATATAATACACTCTCGTATGTACGCCCAATATCTGTTAATCTAATTTCAGTTAAACCTGGTTGTAACTCACCGTAGTGTTCTATTAAATCTGCCCAGTTGGCTTGATTACCATGTGCAACAGTTAATTCTCCGTCTGGACTAGATGCAACTGCTTCGTTCTTCATTAACGTTATAGCGTCTCCGTTATAGATAATACTATATCCATATGGTTCAACAATTCTACGTGTCAAATATGAAGCGTCATCAAGTACATCTCGTTTAATTTGCCCAGTTGAATCGTATACACTTGATACCGCACTTAATATAACACCAAGTCTTTTAACTTTAGCTGGTGGGCTAATCCAAATTGGTAAACTAAAACTCATAGTTGAAATACTAATATCTTCGTTAGTACCCATTGGAACAGATCTGCTATCCCATCTGGTTTGAGTTAGCCGTACTGCACTTAGACTGGTCCAATCAATATAGTTGTCGGTACTTTGTATTTCTAATGCAGGATTAAATAGTGTAGCAAGTTGTTCAACAATTTGTAGTTTTTGTTCTGTATTGCTTGTCCATATATCTAAGTTTAATGTTAGCTCGTACGGAACAGGCATGTGCCTCTCTACAGTATAACTATCAAATTTTGTTTCATCATATGTGTCAGTGTCTTTATCATAGCGGTGTTGGCGTAAACTTATTTTGTTTGAAAATGATGGATCTTGCATACGTGATTGATCATACACTAAATCTGTAATGTATACTGACATTGCAGGAACAGATGGCATGGTATTTTCAGTATTACCTTTAAGGATAGTTGCGGCTTGTCTGCTTTGATCTCCGTACATTACTGGAATACGTTGTACAGCGGTAGCACCTGCCGCATCTTCGCTACCAAATTCTACATAAAAGTTACTAACCATACGTATGAACTGTTGAACAAAACGACGGATCTGGCCGTCATAGAAGAAATTTTTATGATCTGTATCAGCCATTATTATCCGCCTTAGGTGTAAATGCTACACTTAAACCTTGACGCTCAGGTAGTGTATTAGTTTCATCTTCAGGATCAACGTAAGTAGTATCGTTATGTCTAAATTCTGAGTTTCGTGTTTGATTTATATCAGTGTTTGGCGTCAATCCTGTTCGTACAGCATCTACCTGTTTAATCCATCGTTTACCATCATATTTAAACAATCTATTAGGTAAGAAGTCTATTCTTAAGAATTGGTCTTGTGGTGCAGGACTAGCTGGAAAAGCTATACCTGATCCAATGGTGCCATCAAACACGCCTCCGGTTAAATATCCAGTTAGACGTTTGTCTTCGTTATTTGCTACTGAACTATTATTAGCGGCATTAAGTGGAACGCCTTTTTTGTCAAGGTCAACTGGTTCACCGTCGTGATCAGCTGTATATTCTGTGTCGTCTGCACTTGGTAAGTTATCTCGACCAAGCGTTGTTTTAAGTTCAAATAGATGTTCAACATCATATCCTGATTTTGGTACTTCGGCAGTTGCCTGTGCAATAACAGCGTCATTGATAGCAATATTTTTATCATACTGACTAAGAATTTGAGCAGTGGTTGTTGCAGTACCTTCAACAGCAATTTTATTAATAATGTCTTTGTATTCTTGTGCGTCCACCATTGGTTCAAATTTAACACGCCACAAGTGAGGCCACCATGTTGGACTGAATCCTTCAGATGCAAAACTAGCATCTCCCGCTACATAATATCTTTTTAAAGCAACAGGTACGTCATCGTCTAATGCATAAAAGTCTTTAAGATGTGGTAATTCAATAACATCACCAGCTATAATTTTACGTCCTAGTTGTGCAACCATGTCGTTTAAATGGAAGGTTACCATAATACTAGCACCTGTTAGAAAAATACCAAACTGAGATAGATCAAAATCGCTATCTCCTCTTGTGTAATGTCCTCGTACCTCATAAACATCATCATCATATTGACGATCTCTGTTTTCTACAAATAGCAGATCTTGTATATTCTTTTCGCTTTGAGTACCATATTGAGGTTGAGTTGCATCGCCTTGGTCACCTTGATCCTTTGTACCAATGTATTTGTGTACAAACATTCCAGTGCCACCTATTGTAAACATTTCGGAAATACGGCGATCTGTAAACTTGTAATCGTTACTATGTTGTCCGTCTTTCCATAGGCTAAGTCTTGGCATTTTTGCAAAATCCTTATTAGTTGTACTCTTATTTATTAGAAAAATCTCCTGTGTGGTTAAATAAATGGTTGACAAATCCTTGTTATGTGTTATTATGTATATTGTAGTGTATTTTATAAGTACCAAAAGGAGCGGATATGGCTGTTACAAAAAAACGTATAAATCTAACCCCAAAGAAAAAGAAGCCCAGAGCTAAAGTACACATTAGACGTGGCTCTAAACTACAAGAACCAAATTGGGAAGGATCTGAGCATTGGGATGGTAAACAGTATCACGATTTTACTCGTGTTGCTTCTGATTTTTATTATGCTGAGTATAAAGGAAGTGATTTGGTTCCATATCTGTGGGCCTGGATGAAAGAGAATGATTACACTAACCAACAAATTAAAGAAGCAAAAGCGGCACCGTCACATGCAATTTCGACAGTAGCATGTTATAATGCACGTATGCTTTCAAATGGTAGACCTGACTATCACAAAGCACATGATGAGTACTGGCAATCTCTTGCAGGTACAATGGGTGATGTTAGACCAGTAAGTACTTGGATACGTGAACAAATTGAAAAAGCAATTGAGCTTGGTGCTCCGCTTGTAGCAGAAAAAGAAGCTGAAGCCCAAGCGGCAAAAGCAAAAGGTACATATTACAAGCCAACTATTCAAGATCGACTTAATGAAAAAGTTGATGAAATACTAGGTGAGCTTGAAGGTCGTTACGACGAAGTAATACTAGGTTCTAAATCGGCTAAAGCAGATGCCTACAAACTGTTCCAAGATGAAAAGCTACCTCAGTCTAAAATTGGTGATGTTGTTAAATTTGTTACTGAACGTAAACAAGGACTTGAAGAAGATTGGAAAGATCTAAAGAAAGGCGATCCAGACTGCAAAGAAGGTTACGCTCATATGAAGCCTGCAGATTGGAAGCGACACATTGCTTGGTATGAAGAAGTACTAGCAGATTGTACTAGTTTCTCTCAATTGAAAAAAGCTACACGTAAAACTCGTGTTAAGAAGAGTCCGTCAAGAGAAAAGATTGTTTCAAAGCTCAAGTATAAAGCTGAAGATACAGTTGTTAAAGTTGCTAGTATTAATCCAATGCAGATACTAGATGCTGAAGTGCTTTGGGTTTATAATACTAAAACACGTAAACTAGGCAAATATGTTGCTGACGATCATCAAAAGCTAGGTGTCAAAGGTGCTAGTATTACAAACTTTGTAGAAAGTGCTAGTGTGCAAAAAACATTACGTAAGCCTGAAGAGCAATTGAAAACCTTCCAAAAAGCAAACAAAGTTGCTCTAAGGAAGTTTATGTCAACTGTAAAAACCACTGAAACCAAACTAAACGGTAGAATTAACAACGAAACAATTCTAATCAAAGTTCAGTAACTTATTACAACCCTGATAAATACATTATATTAACTAGCAGGGTTACTCTCTATGGCAACACAAAAATCTGGACTAAATGCTGACGGCACCTTAATTAGCGATAATCTATTTGATGCTGGTACTGGAACAGGTGCTGGACAAATTGAATTTGATGGTTCTAGTTTGCCAGCAGTAAATGCTCTTAAAAAACAAATTGAAGACTATACTCGTTTAAAATTAGGTGACGGGCTGGTTGATGTAGAGCTTGATAAAGAGCATTACGATTTAGGAATACACAATGCATTAGTAAAGTTTCGTCAACGTAGTAGTGCCGCAACTGAACAGAGTTATGCTTTCTTAAAATTACTACCTGAAACTTCAGAGTATATTTTACCATCTGAGATTATGACTGTTAATGCTATATACCGTCGTGGCATTGGAAGTGCCACAGGCAATACCGCCACACAGTTTGAACCATTCTCAGCAGGGTATATGAATACGTATATGTTGGTAGCAGGTCGTGTTGGCGGCTTGTTGAGTTATGAATTATATGCACAGTACCAAGAACTAGCAATGACTATGTTTGGTGGTTACATGCAGTTTAATTGGAACAATGCAAATAAAAAATTAACAATCATTCGTAAGATTCCAGATCAAAGCGATGAAGTTGTTGGGCTACAGGTTAACAACTACAAGCCAGATTTAATGTTACTAAATGATCATATGGTATATCCTTGGTTACAAGATTATGCATATTCATTCTGTAAACGTATACTTGGAGAAGCAAGAAGCAAGTTTGCTAGTATTGCAGGACCAAGTGGTGGTACTGCTCTTAATGGACCTGCATTGGTTGCCGAAGCACAAGCCGAACTTGATGTGCTAGAGCAACAACTAAAAGATTATGTTGATGGTGGAATGCCATTAACTTGGACAACAGGGTAAACTAAAATGAGAGCATTTGATTTTTTACCAGAAGATACTGATGTTACTGAACATGAATTAGTTTGGGCTAAATCTAAAAAAGGTCCCGTGATGAAATGGCGTTGTCTAAGTGGTCAACGTAAAGGACGAGTTGTTCCTAAAGTAATTGATTGTAGTAAACCAATTGATGTTGCACAACGAGCTCGTATGAAAGTTACTCGTGCTAATACTAAGATTAGAGCGGCACGTAAAGCCAAGAAAACTAAAAGAGTAAATCCATACAGTCGTATGGTAAGAAATCTTAATAAATCCAAAAAAAGATAGATTGACACTACCCAATGTTTATGCTATAATACAGTATTAGCATTGGAGATTAATTCATTATGATTGTTGGAATTTGTGGTCTTATTGGATCAGGCAAAGGAACAGTTGCTGATTTCCTAGTGAACGACAAAGGTTTTACTAAATTAAGTTTTGCAGATAAGTTAAAAGATAGTGTAGCTACATTATTCGATTGGCCTCGTCAACTACTTGAAGGTGATACTGAAGAAAGTAGACAATGGCGTGAGCAAGAAGATATATTTTGGTCAAAAGAATTAAGCCAGCCTGTAACTCCACGTTTTGTATTACAACTATACGGAACAGAATGTATGCGAAATGGATTCTATGATGGCATATGGGTTAGTTTTGTTAAAAAGAAAATACTTGATAATCCTAAACAAAATTTTATAATTCCAGACACCCGCTTTCCTAATGAAATTAATGTATTACATGAACTAGGTGGCGAAGTATGGTGGATACGCAGAGGCGAACTTCCGAGTTGGTGGAATATTGCAGTTATTGGTGAGACTCCGCCTGGAATACATGCAAGTGAATATGCTTGGGCAATGCCTGACGATAAGTTTGATAGAGTTGTTTATAACGACGGAACTAAAGAAGAATTGTTTAAAAGTCTTCAATTTGTGGACTAGGCTTCCAAGGTATTCTACTTCCGTATAGCTCTGCTTTGCAGTTAGCACATATTGTTTTAAGATTAAAACTATCAACGTTTGATAGATTTCCGTCTACATGAAAGACAAACATTTGATTATTTGTCTTTGCTTTAAAGCCACACTTATCACATCTTTCTTTTTTACGATACCCCATACGATACCACATAGGTGCCGCTGGCTTTAATTTTTTCTTTTTACGGCTACATGAATCGCACATTTTGCGATAGTAAACTTTGTTGCCCTTACGACTATTAATAGCAACAGGTCTTTCTTCGCATACAGGGCATATTTTGCGTTCGCTCATATAGTTATTTATAAGCAAACCTTAATTAAGGGCATCTGTAGAGCATGGTTTTTGGACATAATTAATAAATACATTTAAGCAAAAACATTGTGTCCTCACTGATACAGAGTTTTTAAATATTACAATAGTGTAAAAGGAAGATAATAAAATGGCATTAATTTCACCAGGTTTAGAGCTTAGTGTTACCGACGAGAGTGCATACGTACCAGGTGCCGTCGGAACAGTACCTCTAGTATTCCTAACAACCGAACAAGACAAAATTTATACAGGCACAACGATTGCCTCTGGTACAACTAAAGCTAACGCCGCAACATTGCAGGCGTTCACTAGCCAACGTGAAATTGTTACTGCTCTTGGAACTCCGATATTTAAACAGAGCGCCAGCGGTACACCAACACACGGTTCACCACTAAACGAATACGGCTTAATGGCTTCATATTCCGCACTAGGACTAAGCAATAGACTATATGCTATCCGTGCTGATGTTAACCTTAAAGAGTTAGAAGCAACAAGCGTTCGACCAATTGGTGACCCAACTAACGGAACAAGTTGGTTAGACTTAGGATTAACTGATTGGGGCATTTACGAATGGGATGCCGCAACATTCCAGTTTACTAAAAAGACTCCAATTATCATTGATATTGATGACGAGATTAACCCAGCCACTCTTTCAGGCGGCAAGTATCCATCAACTGCAATTGGCAGTAACGGAGACTATGCAGTTGTAACAGTAGGCGGAGAAACAAAAACAGCACAAAATAGATTCTACTACAAAGACTATTTAGGTCGTTGGAGAAGACTAGGACTTGACGAATGGTACAGGTCTAAGCCAACTATTTCTGCTACAGTTTCAAATCCAACATTAACCACTGCCGAAGCTCTTACAGTCAACGGTGTTACAGTTACATTAACTGGTACTACAGTAGCTGAACTTAAAACATCATTTGATGGAGCATCCGGACTAACTGGTATTACAACATACGTTGATGGATCTAATAACTTTAAAATCTTTGCAGACTCAACAGCAACGTCAAATGGTACAGATGCAGACGGAAAGATTGCTATTGCTAACAGCGGTAGCGGAACAATATTAGCCGCACTAGGAATTACAGCAGGTACATATAATGGACCTGAACTATACCACGGTTCATATGTTGACGTTCCAGCATGGAGAGCATCAGATACAGACCCAAGACCATCAGGTAGTGTTTGGATTAAAACATCAGTACTAGGTGCTGGTATGAACTTATCACTTAAAAAGTACAATTCAGAAACAGATACATTTACTGCTGAAGCAGTAACAGTAGCCGCAGACTTTGCTAAAGCAGGATTTGCTCTAGATCCAAATGCAAATACATTTAGTACTCCTTTTGGAACTAAGATTGCATTGTACACAAATAATACATCAACAGGTAACATTCTAAGATTGTTCGAAAGAGGTGTACAAGGTAAATCATCAAATACTGCTACACCAACTACACTAGCAGGCGGCGGAACTATTACTATCCAAGCAACCAAGAGTGGCTTTGATACATTTTTTGATTACTCACTAACATTCCCAGTAACAGTTACTAACGCAGTTGATTGGGTTACAAGGTTCTCAGCACTTGGTATTCCTGAAGTTTCAGCAAAAGCAAATGCAGATGATACTATTACAATTACACACGATACTGGTGGAGTTATTACACTTAAAGACGTGTCAGGTACAATGGTTAGTGGTGCAGGCTTTACAGCGGCAAACTTCTTAGATGACGGCGACGGAGCAATTATCCTAAGTAACTGGAGAGTTTTAGCATACGAAGCAAGTATTACTAAGCCTTACAAAGAGCCAGCAGACGGTACATATTGGTATTACGGTGATGCAACTACAGTTGACATTATGATTAACGACAACGGTTGGAAAGGTTATAAGAACCTAAGCAATGATGCACGTGGTTATAATTTATCTAACACTGATCCAAATGGTGTTATTGTTACTGCAAGTAAGCCTGTTACACAAACAGACGGAACAGGACTTGTAAGTGGAGATCTTTGGTTAGATACAAGTGATTTAATTAACTATCCAAAACTTTATCGTTACAATGATGCTAGTGAATTTGTTGCAATTGATGCAACAGATAGATTTAGTCAGAACGGTATTGCTTTTGCTGATGCACGTTGGGATGGAGCAGGAACAACAGATGTTGTTGCCTCAGCAATGCCAACAGTAAAGAGTCTTTTAACAAGTGACTACTTAGACTTAGACGCTCCAAACCACAAGTTGTATCCAAGAGGATTACTACTTTGGAACACAAGACGTAGCGGATTTAATGTTAAGAAGTTTGCTAACAATTACTTTAACGAAAATAGTTTCCCAAATAAAACACTACCTACTATCGTAGATACATGGGTAAGTGTTTCGGGACTAATGGATAGCCAGGCACCATTTATGGGTACTGCCGCACAACGCAACATGGTTGTTAAAGCTATGAAATCAGCAGTTGATGCAAATATCCAAATACGTGAAGAACAGTTTGCGTACAACCTAATTACTGCTCCTGGTTTTCCAGAAGTAATTCCAAATATGGTTGCACTAAACAACGATCGTAAGAATACAGCATTTGTAATTGGTGACACACCAATGACACTACCAGCAAATAGCATTAGTTTTGCTAACTGGGCAAATAACACAGACGGAACAGGACTTAGCACTGCTGATCCCTACCTAGCTGTTTACTACCCACATGGTAAAACAAACGATCTAGCAGGTAACACTATTGTTATGCCAGCAAGTCATATGGCACTACGTACATATATCAGAAATGATAATGTAAGTTACCAATGGTTTGCTCCAGCAGGTGTTAGACGTGGACTTATTGATAATGCCGCTGATATTGGTTGGATCAACCCTGTAACAGGTGGATTTGTTAGAAATGCTATTAACAACGGTCTACGTGATGCACTTTACGAGAATAGAATTAACCCATTTACAATCCTTCCAGGTGTTGGACTAGTATGTTGGGGACAAAAAACTCGTAACCCAGTTGCAAGTTCAATGGATAGAGTTAACGTTGCAAGACTAGTTAACTATATTAGAACGATCCTTGCAAATGTTGGTAACGCATTCTTGTTTGAACCAAATGATAAGATTACAAGAGATCAAATTAAGAATATTATTGAAGGTGCGATTAACGACCTAATTGCAAAACGTGGTATTTACGATTACCTTGTTGTTTGTGACGAAACAAATAACACACCAACTCGTATTGCACGTAACGAACTATACGTTGATATTGCAATTGAGCCAATGAAAGCAGTTGAATTTATATATATTCCAATTAGATTGAAAAACCCAGGTGATATTGCCGCAGGTGTATAAAATAAATTAAAAAAAATCGGCAACTGGGGCTAAACTGGTCTCAGTTGTCGATCAAATACAGATAAATACTTCTGTATAAGGAGAACATAACATGTCAGTTGCAAGTTTAACAAAATTTACAGTTCCATTAGCTACGGACCAAAGTGCTACATCACAAGGTCTATTAATGCCAAAACTAAGCTATCGCTTTCGTGCCAGCTTTGATAACTTTGGTGTTAGTCAACCTAAGTCGGAACTGACAAAACAAATAGTAAGTATTGCGAGACCACAGGTTGCATTCAACCCAATCACAATCGATACTTACAACTCAAAAGTATATCTTCAAGGTAAGCCAGAATGGCAAGAAACATCAGTTACATTGCGTGATGACGCAGGTGGAAACGTTTCACGTCTAGTTGGTGAACAGATTCAGAAACAATTTGACTTCCTAGAGCAGGCAAGTGCCGCTTCTGGAATTGATTACAAATTCTTATTACGTTTTGAAATGCTAGATGGTGGTAATGGAACATTAGAGCCAGCAGTATTAGAAACATGGGAACTATATGGTTGCATGTTGTCAAACGTAAACTACGGAGAAATGGCTTACGAAAACAATGAGCCAGCTACAATTCAGCTAAGTGTCAGATTTGACAACGCAATACAATCACCAGTTGGTGTTGGTGTTGGAACGTTAGTTGGACGTACAGCCGCAGGAGCAATTACTGGCTAATAATAATTAGGCAGACGACTCAACAATAAGAAAAAAAGTATTTTAAAAGCTAAAACTGTAAAAAGTAAATTGTTATAACTAGATAAACTCGGGTCGAATTAAAACCCGGGTTTATTTTTGGCATAAATACTTGTATGAGCATAAACCAATTTTTAAAACAATTTTCACAAGGTGATCAGCTAAAAGACTATAGTCATGCCAGTAAACTATTTGTTTCTGACAACTATAAGCTATCCCCTAAATATGGATTTCTATATCATGTAGCGTTTGACTTAAACCCAGGCATTGCTACTACAGGCAACCAAGAGCAAATGGAACTTGGTATGCTTTGTAAGCAAGTAACATTGCCATCGTTTAAGATGAATATTAAAAAGCAAAATGCATATAATAGATGGAACTATACCCAAACAAAACTTGAGTATGATGATATAAGACTTACATTCCATGACGACAGTGCTGATGTTGTACGTAATTTTTGGTATGATTATTATAGCTATTATTTTAGAGATAGTGATTATTACGATAGTGTTTACAGACAAGGACACAAGTATTCACCGAGTGTAGGTGGTGCATGGGGTTATACACCACGCAATTATCCTAAAACCTATCCCGATCCTTTTGGTGATGCACCTTCAACTGATGCTCAATTACAATTTATAAATGCAATACACATTTACAGTTTTCATCAAAAACGATTTAGTAAGTATACACTAATAAACCCAATCATTAGTTCTTTTAAACACGGAGAACATGAAGCGGCCGCAGGTGATTCAATTCTATCACATGAAATGACAGTTCAATTTGAAACAGTTAAATATGCTACAGGCACAGTAACAGGAAATAATGTTAAAGGCTTTGCTGATTTACATTATGATAACTCACCAAGTCCACTAACTCCAGCTGGTGGCGGAACTAATAGTATTGCTGGTCCAGGTGGATTACTTGAAACAGCAGATGAGATAGTTGAAGATTTAGCGGCAGGCAATATTTCAAGTGCCGTTGTTAAAGCAAGTAGAGCATTAAGCAACTTTAAAAATGGAGATTTTAAAGCTATTGCTAGTGCAGAATTAGGACAGATTGGAAAAGATATTTTAAGTGGACAAAATCCATTAGATAGATTAAGTGTACCAGGAATTAGTAATCTAAGTACTGGCCCAGTAGCACAAGGCTTAAAACAAATAGGCGGAAGTGTTGGCGATGCAATTGACTCTGGGTTTAAAGCAATTGGCGGCGTAAGTCCGGCAATTAGCAGTAATGGATCTTTACTAAGTACTGCTTCAAGTTTTGCATCAACAGCTAATTCGTTGAGTAACGGAACTCTTCCATTACCAACAATTAATAATGCTATTAACTTTGCTAATCAAGTATCAGTGGCATCAGCTAAAGCCAAAGAAGCCGAAGTTCGTAAGCAACTTAATACTATAGCAACGTAAGGTGTAAAACAATAGCGTATAAAAATGTTTAGTTTTGACGTAGAAAATATAACCAAAGGCGTAGGTGTAATTACAGCAACATTGGCAATGTTAGGTGGTGGTTATACTCTATGGGATAAACTTGAAAACAAGGACATACTTACTTGGGCACCTGAGCACTTTAACATAGCACCATACGAAGGTGATTACAAAGTTACTGTGGCAAGAGAGAAACACAGAGATGATTGCACAGTCACAGACTTTACACTAACTGTTAGGGACAGCGAAAACATTGTCCACCAAGCATCAAGTAGTATTGGTAAATTTATGGGTCCAGCAAGTGATACTGTTGATACGTTTGCATTTAAGATGCAGATTGAATCCGACCAAACGGTAGCACCAGGCATAGCAACACTGATTGCTTATATTGATTATGATTGTCCAGAAGGTCATATTGCAGTAACATATCCAGATCACGAAAACTTAAGGTTTGAAATAACCACTAAATAGTTATAAGGGCATAGGACTACTATTATAGGAGAAAACAAATGGCGTATAAAAATGTATTAACAAATATATCCGGAGTAGATGTAAACTCTGTTGATAAAAGTGTTGATGGATTCTTTACTAACTACTTTGATCGTATTGTTGATATTAGTGGTCCTGAAAATGACGTTATTGTTTCTCATTTTGAAATGTACACAAGAGGAAACAAATTAGCGGCACAGGCTCTAGCAAGTGCAGTTATATTTACAGCACAAAAATTAGAAGCGAGTCCAATGGAAGTACTCGACGATTTCAAAAATGTACCAATTGGTGATCTAAGCGAATACCTTTGCATGTACTTAAACCTCAATAGACAAGGTACTAGTTTACTTGGAATTAATAATGCTAAGGTTCGCAATAAATATGTCGAACGTAGCATTTTACCATGAGCAAATATTCCCAAGGCAAGTATCAAATAAAAAACCCAGACAAGTATGTTGGAAAAGGCACGCCTACATTTCGCAGTAGCTGGGAACATGTCTTTATGTCGTTCTGTGATAATAATCCTAATATACTAAAGTGGGCAAGTGAACCAATACGTATTAACTATAAAAATCCGTTTACAGGAAAGAATACTATATACGTTCCTGATTTTTTAATTTACTACATTGATCGCAGTGGTAATCACAGTGCTGATGTAATTGAAGTCAAACCCAAGAAAGAAACAAATCTTGGAGAGGCTAAAAGTCGACGAGACCAAGCATATACAGTGCTTAACATGGCAAAATGGGAAGCCGCTAAAGCATGGTGTAAGCAAAAAGGTCTTAATTTTAAGATAGTCACAGAAGAGCAAATTTTCCACCAAGGCAATAAACGATAAGTATATACACATACTTAATAGGAATGCCAATGACAAAAAAACTTGAAGAATTTTTTAACGTAGATCCAGCTGATATACACGAGCCAACGCATGAGGAACCTGAAGAGGTAAACCCTGAGGTTGCAAAGAATGAAATTACTACTAACGTAGAAACAATTAGATCAGTTAACAATGCCATTGATAAGATTGATGTTGCATTACCAACTATTAAAGATTTAGATGCAAGTGATAACGAAATGGATGCTCTTGCTTCTTTAGCACAAGAAAAGTTTCAAGATCTAATGGATTTAGGAATGAATGTAGAGCCTAGGTTTAGCGGAGTTATTCTACAAACTGCTAGTCAACTACTTGGCCATTCAATTACTGCAAAAACAGCTAAAATGGATAAAAAACTAAAAATGGTTCAACTGCAATTACAAAAAGCCAGACTGGATCATCAAATTAATAAAGATAACGGCGGAGTTGAAGACCCAATTGAAGGTCAAGGTGTAGTTATTGATCGCTCGACACTATTAAACGAGATTTTGTCAGCAAACAAAAAGACCTCCGACGGATAAATACATTATAAAATATAAAAAACGAAGGTGGTTTGTTTAATGAAAACATTTCAGACATATTATTTCGAAGCTGACAAAACCTATCAGTTTCGTATCAAATTAGCAGGCTTAGAGCCTAAGGGTGAAGCCCTTGATCGTATTACTAAAGCGATTGATGTGTATCAAGTTGAAACAGTCAGCAAGAGCAAACGTACACCTATAAGTGAACGTCCTGAGTTTCCAAGACACGGACCAATTGACACATACGAAGTTGAAGTTGACCTAAAATACCCAGCAACTGCTGAGGGTGTTAAGAATCTGTTAGTAAATAGAGCATTTATTTCTGCACACGATGTTGTGGTTGCTAGATGCGGAGAAGACTACGATATACTTTCAGAAACTGAAGTGTCAGACGAAGAAAATGATAAAGGTAAGCAAGAAACTGTTGGACAAAAAAGAGTTGATAGTATGCTTAAAGACTTTGTTAAAGATTCAACTAAATTTGATGAGATAGCAAAGGAAAAATAAAATGACAGATTTTTATAAATTAAATGATCAGTTAAAAAATATTGACGAAGGCTATTACGAAATGCCTCCAATAGATAGAGAACGTTATACTGACTTGGAAGGGGAAGGACTTGAAGGCCCATTCCAGACACGCAGTGGTAAAGTAGTATACTATGATCCTAAAGAAGGCAAGTACTACGATCGTGATAGCGATATGTACCTATCACATGAAGAATTTCAAGCATACGACCAAAGCAAACCAGACGACTATAAGATTACTAAAATGGAGTTGCCTAAACTTAAAAGGACACAATCTGATTTAGATTATATGAGTCAGATGGACGATGCCCACGCACAAATTTATGGTGAAGGCAAAATGAGCGACATACACCAAGACGCTCAAGAGAATGATAAAGAAGATTTTATTGCAATGCATAAAGACTCTATGTCAGCAGACGAAGCCGGTAAGATGTGGGACGAAGTACAAAAACAGATGGACGAAGGCAAAAAGAAAGCAAAGAAAAAGTCTGATGCTGAGATAGACCAAAATTGGTTAGACGCACAAAATAGTATGCTTGATCATGAAGGTAAACCAAAGCCTGAATATACTAAAATGAGAGATACAATGTCCGAAGGCATTGAACTAACAACATCATTACAACAAGCATACGAATCAATATTAAAAAGGGAAAATGATAGCCTGGCTAATCCTGAGGTTGTAGAGAGCCAAGCAGAAACATCAGAACTTGACGAACAGCAGGACTCAAAGGATTTACAAGAAGAACAAGTTGCCCCTTATGACAACAGTGAGTGTTCAACCGACGACGAAGAAGAAATTGTTAGTGAAGCACCACCATTACCCACTGAAAAACAAAAAGCTATGACACAAAGAATTAAAGATAGAATAGCTATGCGATCAGGTTCCCCAGAAGATCAGGCAAACACAAAAGAAAAAGAATCTACAGCAAAGATGTTAAAGCTAGTACGAGAAATTAGCGAACATCGCCGTATGCTTGAAAATATGATTATTAAGTTAGCAGAAATTGACAATGGTGATCTACATGATCAACTTAGTACAATGTTTGACCTTAATACTAAATTTAGTGCAGTATTGCGTAGAGCAATGAGCATTGTTCCACGTTATGAAAGCATTAAAAATGAAGCATCAATTGGTGAAAAACCAATTGAAGAAAGCTATACTGCTATTGATAAAACATTTAATGAAATGTTTAACATGATGGGCCGTTTACTAAAAATTACACGTCAAGACGGTGTATTAAGTAAGATGGTAGGCTGGGAAGGCGGCGACCCAGCATGGATTACTGATGCTAATCAAAAATTAATTGAAGCGATGGAAGCCATTGAAGAAGCACACAGGTTTAGTTACAGGGAAGAACATTCACAAATGAAAGATGAAAGTGTTGATAACGAATCCAAATCTGTACAAAAAAATCAGCTAACTGATATTAAAAAACTAGCTGGTATTGAAGAAGATGCAACACAGACCGTGGATGTCAAAGTAATCAACAGTGGTTACGGAACTGAAATGGGTATGAAAAGTGCAGAAATTATTAGCCAAGAATTAAATAATAATATGCAACCCGTTTTAAAAGTTAGAATTGAAGATCTTAATATGGGTGACCCAGTTGTTGCGGAATTCCGCAATGGTAGTTGGGTCGTAGATATGGACTAACAAGGTCTAATTATGAGAGCATTTGAATTTATTTCTGAATCTAAGAGACGTCTACGTAAAGGCGCACAACATGCATTACCTACAGCTCATACATGGGCAACAGATTTTTATGGTGCATATAGATTTGGACTTTCGTTAGCAAGTTCTCCAGATGGACCTGATATGCCTGAGGTTGGACCAACTGGCGGCAGAATGACTACTGTATCATACAGCGATGGTGACCAATCGATACTTGACGGCGCTTCAAAACGAATGGGTATTTCAAAGAAAGATAAATTGACTAAAGGAAATAAAAGCCAAGAAATGCCAGATGTGAATACAAAAAGTACACTAGTTCCTAAAGGTCCAGTTAAACGTAAAAACAAATGACCAGATATAGAAACGAGTTAAGCGAACTTGTTAAACTGGCTGGCATCAAACAGGAATCCCCAGAAGACAACATCACTGATACTGCTAAAGAGAAAGCAGAATACCAACGTAAAAACAATGTTGAACCAGGCACTGATGAATGGTTCAAACTTTGGTTTGCTCGCCCTAAACTAACTGGTGAAAAACCTTTCTAACTGTAATATAATTGTAATATTAAAATTTTGTCAAAACAGTAAATAATGTTGACAAAACAGAAAATATAAGTTATACTTACAGTGTAACGCCAATCAATTACGAAAGGTTATAGGATGGATCAATTAACGTTATGGATGGCCTTGGGCTTTCTATTTGCGGGCTATAGTGTTATAGCAAACGATAGTATACAAACACTAGGTACATGGATTGCTAGTAATAACGAGCGATTTAAATGGACAACAATGTGGGCCGCCGCTTCGGCGGTTTTATTATGGGCATTGTGGTACGGATGGTATATGAATGGTGGCGACATAAGTTACGGCCGGTTAGATAAGATACCTTTTCAAGAAGTTAAATGGTATCATGCAATGGCACCATTAGTGCTATTACTATTAACAAGGATAGGCGTACCCGTTAGTACGTCTTTTTTAGTTTTAAGTGCTTTTGCAAGTACATTTGTATTAGAAAAAATGCTTGTAAAAAGTATAATGGGTTATGCCGTTGCGGCAGTATTTGCATATATGCTTTGGTTTTTTATAGCTAGATGGATAGATGAAAAGAACAATCCTGTTAAAGAGGAACGTAAAAAGTATTGGCGTATAGCACAATGGGTAAGTGCTGGATTTTTATGGTGGACTTGGCTAGCACATGATATTGCCAACATAGCAGTATTCTTACCAAGACAAGTTCCTTGGGATATGATGTTAGGTGTTAGTATTATATTTGTAGGCGGACTCGCATTTATGTTCCGTGAAGGCGGCGGCAAGATACAAGAAATTGTATTAGAAAAAGCACATACTAGATATGTAAGAAGTGCAACTATTATTAATACGGCATACTTTATATGTTTACTTTTCTTTAAAGAACTAAACAATATTCCAATGTCAACTACATGGGTATTTGTTGGTATACTATGTGGTCGTGAATTAGCAATAGGTACACTTAGTAATGGCGAATATAAACTAAAAAATGTATTTCCTCTTATAGGTAGAGATTTCTTAAAAATGTTAGTTGGATTAGGTGCAAGTTTAGGTATTGTATTAACGATACATTACATATTAGTACCAAACGGCTTTTGAGCTAGTTTTTGGTTAAATACGTTTGTAAAATAACTTGACCAACCGGAAGATCTTTGCTATAATAGGTCTAGGTTGAAAGGACACAAACTATTATGAAAACTACTTTTGGAGTATTACTCACACTAGTACTAGCTTCGGCTTGTACACCACATTATAAAAAAGGTGAAATTGCTTATGATTGGGTTGGTTGTCATGTTGTAGGATCAGAAAATCCTAAAAATGGTGAAACTGCTTTTGCTTTTATTACCAGCAACAAACTTAAAGAAGGACAACTACTCTATTTTAAACAAGTTGATACCTCAACCGAAGAAAGTCGTGTAGGCAAAGTACAAACGGCTACACCTTGTAAATAAATTATGAATAGTAAAAATAATAACCCCAGCGATACAAAGACAGAAGATGAGTCTGAGTTAGCTGGGGTTAACTCTATGAAATACACTCAACGAGCTTGGGATAGGATTGTTGGTATAGGTAAAGTACCAGCTAAGTATGCACTTAATCCTCAAGACGACCAATCTGAAGATTAGATTTAGTTAATCCTAAGTAAGGTAACCATTCTTCTCTTAACTTAGTTCTACTTGGCCTTTTACGCCATTTGTTAACTAGATGATAATATTCAGGACTGAATGGTACTCTTAACGGCTTCTGTATCTTAGATCCTTTTTTCCAGTTGCATGGCTTACATGCAGTTACACAATTTTCCCATGACATATTTCCTCCAGCACTTTTTGGAATAACATGATCAATTGTTAATTCTTTTTCTTCAAATACTTCTGCACAATATTGGCACTGAAACATATCTCGCAAGTACAAGTTTGCACGGCTAAACTTTACTCGTTTCATTGGATTAAAGTATTCGTGTGTTACACATATACTTGGCACAGGATAGCACACTGTAGGACTACGTACTACTTTGTCTGGGTAGTTTTCAATTACTGTTACTTTGTTTAAAAATACTAGTTTTATTGCCTGTTGCCAGCCAATAATGCTTAACGGAATAATTGATATTGGCTCGTAGTTTGCATTTAATAAAAGTGTGTCCATCATTAATACTTATTAGGCTAGTGTTGAGTGATAAGTATAGTGTATACTTGAAACGTATTTAACCACAGGGGAAATCTACATTGAGTAAAAGTTTAGAAGGTGTATTAGTTAAACCTGCACACAAGAGTGAATCTTATTCCAAAACACAATTAGCAGAACTTGTAAAATCTGCTGATCCTGTCAACGGCGTTTCCTATTTCCTTGAGAACTTTTTCTATATTCAGCATCCTACACAAGGTCGTTTACTTTATAATGCGTTTGATTACCAACGAGAGCTAATTGATGTCTATCATAATAATCGTTTTAGTATTAATTTACTAGGTAGACAGATGGGTAAAACTACGACAGCGGCAGGTTATTTGTTGTGGTATGCCATGTTTAAGCCAGATAGTACTATTCTTATTGCGGCACACAAATACACAGGTGCCCAGGAAATTATGCAACGTATTCGTTATGCTTATGAGCTATGTCCAAATCATATTCGTGCTGGTGTTACTAGTTACAACAAGGGCAGTATAGACTTTGAAAATGGCAGTAGAATTGTTAGTACTACAACAACTGAAACAACAGGACGTGGTATGAGTATTACATTGTTGTATTGTGATGAGTTTGCATTTGTTCGTAATACTATTGCTCGAGAGTTTTGGACTAGTATTAGTCCTACACTAGCAACAGGTGGTAAAGCTATTCTTACAAGCACACCAAATAGTGACGAAGACCAATTTTGGTTGCTATGGAAGGGTGCTAATAAAACACAAGATGAATTTGGGAACCGAACCGAAATAGGTGTAAATGGTTTTAAAGGATACATGGCTGTATGGGATAGGCATCCTGAACGAGACGTAGAATGGGCTACTCAAGAACGTGCTAGTATCGGCGACGAAAGGTTTAAAAGAGAACACGAATGTGAACCTATTATATATGACGAGACATTAATTAGTAGTATTAAATTGCTTGAACTCGAAGGTCGTGAACCAATTGAAAAGCAAGGACAGGTACGTTGGTTCAAGAAACCTGAAATTGGATGTCAGTATGTAGTTGCATTAGATCCTAGTTTAGGAACTGGCGGAGACAACTCAGCTATACAGGTTTATGAAGTACCTAGTTTGGTACAAGTTGCTGAGTGGAAACATAACAAAACAGTAATACAAAGACAAATTGTTATACTAAAAGAGATAGTTAGTTATATAAATGACATTATTGGCGACCCTAATAAGATTTATTATAGTATTGAAAATAATACACTAGGAGAAGCAGGGCTAGTAAGTATCAGTGAAATTGGTGAAGAGAATATTTCAGGTGTGTTTCTTAGCGAAGCGGCCAAAAAAGGTAATGTTCGTAAATTCCGTCGAGGATTCAATACCACTGCTAAGAGTAAACTAGCCGCTTGTTCTAAATTTAAAATGTTACTTGAAACAAACAAGATAACAGTAAACAGTAAAAATTTATTATCGGAATTAAAATCCTTTGTTAGTCATGGCATAAGTTTTAGTGCAAAGCCAGGTGAACATGATGACTTAGTAATGAGTACTTTGTTAGCAGTCAGAATGATTCAACTACTACAAAACTTTGACTCAGATCTTGATGACAAACTAAAAGATCAAATTGATGACTACATTGAACCGATGCCATTTATAGTTGTGTAAGAGGAACGTATGGAGATAGAACAGATAACTGAGAACCTTTACTGGATTAACAATGTAGTTGATAACGAAACACTAAAAAGAGTACAAACTGAACTTTACACACACGAAAAAGAAAACCCAGAACGTTGGCGCAAAGAAAATGCTCAGGATCATCTGAAACGTAAAATGATAGAAGATCATCCACTGTGCAATGTAGTAGAAGATCAAGTTAGAGAACAACTTCCTCTTATTAATTCAACAATAAACAGCCAATGGGATCACGCAGAAGGTACACGTTTTTGGATAGATGAACCAGGCTTTACAATTGGCATACACAGAGATGATAATGTAAAAATAGCATTACATTTATACTGGGATGGTGAGAATGGAACAACGTTTTGGACACCAAAATTTGATCCAAAAGAAAAACGAAGTAGAGTAACTGATGATTATGGACTTACGTACCAGTTTAAATTTATACCAAACAGCGGTTACTTGATGCTAAATCCAAACAATGAAACTAACATGTTATTTCATTCAATGTTGCTACCAACAACGTGTCAGCGACTTGCAAGTTACACATATTTTCGCAAGGACTAATTGTTTAAGTTAGGTAAATAGTATTATGAAAGATATAAACAAAGTTGCAGAGCTATTATTCGACAAAATTCGTAGCCGTTTTTCTAACGTAACGTTAGGAACCGAGTCTGGTAAGAACACATCAGACCCAAGTCAAGCACGATTTTTTAACTTTAATTACATGTCAGGTGAAAAAGACTTTGGCAATGTAACTATAAGTATCATTGACGGAGTAAGTGTAAAGGTATACTTTAATAAAGACCTTAGTAGCAACTTAGATAGAAAAGAACAAGATGAATGGTTTGAGTTCTTGCGTAACATGCGTCAGTTTGCTAGAAAGAATACACTAACATTTGATACCAGAGATATCAATCGCAGTTCGCTGGATTTACGTGATATTATGCAACAGACAAAAACGTCCATTCAACAAACCAACGATTTAGATATTCAGGAAAGTAAGATGTACGGAACAAAAAGAAAAAGTTATGACCACGTTGGCGAAACTCGTCTTATTATTAAGCATGTTGATATGGTTGATGAAGAGAAACGTGGATCAAGAACAAGAAATATTGACGCAGTATTTGTAGAAACAGCAGAAGGTGAACGTTATAAATTAAAAACAACCAATCTACATGGTGCTCGTGCTATTGGTCAGCATGTTGCTCAGGGCGGTATGATGGTTGATGATCGCACCAACAAAATCTACGACATGGTTACTGAAATGCAACAACTAAGAAAGTTTTTAATGGCAACAAGAAACGTAGAAGCATTTGAAGATACTGATATTCCACATATGGTTGAAGCGGCCCGTACCCGTTACACTGAAGTACAACGTGGATTAAAAACAATGCGTGGACCAAAAGGTTATGCAAAATTTTGGGATAATCATGCACCTTCAGAAGAAATTGAAATAGACGACGAAGCCTCTTTAAAAGAACGCTTTACTAAAAAGTTTTTAGATCATCGCATTGAAGAAGCACTCCCCTTTGTGTATAAAGCATACCATAAAGTAAACGAAGCTGGGAAGTTAACTAAATCAGTTAACGATGAAATTGATGCATGGGCAGACAGCATTATGGATAGCAACGAACAGCCAACATCAGAAAAAGGTTCCGAATTAAAGGAAGGTACCTGGCACTTACCGTCAACTGATGAAGAAGTTGAAACGTTTAAAAAGTTAATGTCTAAACCACTTAAATTTGGCACTGAAGGCGATAATGCAACTAATGCTATTGGTGCAGTGTTTGGTGATGATGAATTGTATGATAACTTATATTCTGCTAGTGAAATACAAGGTCCAGATGGCGATGCAAGATCAACTATAGTACAATGGTTTACTCCATTATGGAAAGAAGTAACCAATGGTGACCATGATTACATGGAAAAAGAAATGCTTGAAAAGATTCAAGCCGTTGGATCATATTTACGTACTTGGAAGCCAGAATCAGAACCGGCACCTGCTGATGCAGAAGGGCCAGATGAAGAACCAGCACCTGAAACTGAAGATGCCGACCTATCAGCTAAAAGAATGTCTATGCTAACAACTGCTATTGGAAAACACACAATCCAAAATTTACCAAAAGCAACCAAAGTTGAAGCTATCGAAGAACTTCAGCAACTAGCTGGACTTAAATAAACCACAAAATCCTCTTTTTTCTCTTTTTGGTAAAAAAGCCTGTTGACTGCTAAATAAAAGTAGCATATACTGTGTATGTGCTTAGGCAAATATAGCAAAACATTATGGCACAAAAAAGGAGAATACATCATGGCTTCATTAGCTGAAATACGTGCGAAACTCGCATCTCAAGAAAATAGACTCGGAAACAATCAAAGTGGCGGCGACAATGCTGTTTACGCACACTGGCAAGCCGCAGAAGGAACTACTTCCAGGCTTCGTTTCCTCCCCGACTCAGACACTAAAAATGATTTCTTTTGGGTAGAACGAAATATGATTCGTTTGCCTTTTAACGGAATCAAAGGTGACGTTAATAGTAAACCGCAAGTAGTACAAGTTCCTTGTATTGAAATGTGGGAACCTAACGCCTGTCCAATTCTGGCAGAAGTACGTACATGGTTCAAAGACTCAAGTCTTGAAGACATGGGTCGTAAGTATTGGAAGAAGCGTTCTTATATCTTCCAAGGCTTTGTACGAGAAGCTGGTTATGGAGACGATCAGGCTCCGGAGAACCCAATCAGACGTTTCATGATTAGTCCGCAAATCTTTAATATTGTTAAAGCGGCTCTTATGGATCCTGAGATGGAAGAACTCCCAACAGATACCGAGAGAGGATTAGACTTTAATATTGTAAAGACATCAAAAGGTGGCTATGCAGATTATAGTACTTCAAAATACTCTCGTAAGGAAACTGCACTTTCAGAAGTAGAACGTGCTAGTATTGATCAGTATGGATTGCATAATCTATCCGACTTCCTTCCTAAACGACCAAACGAAACTGAGCTTAAAGTTATTACTGAAATGTTTGAAGCATCAGTTGATGGTCAGGCTTATGACCCAGAAAAGTTTGGTGCTTACTACAAACCAAGTGGCTTCCAGTATAATGCTGGTAAAGCAGACTCGGCAGTATCAGTACCAACAGCGGCTCCAGTTGCACCGGCAGTTGCTCCGGCACCTGAAGTTACACAGCCTGCACCAGCACCTGCTCCAGTAGCAGAAGTGGCTCCAGTAGTTGAAGCTGAACCAGCACCTGCACCAGCGGCAGAAACTGAAGGTTCAGGTAAACGAGCTGAAGACATTCTTGCAATGATCAGAAGCAGACAGACTTCGTAAAATAAAAGTCTAAGCACTGTAGGGGAGTTTCGGCTCCCCTACATATCAACTATGGAATAAAGGAATAACTCATGGCTAAACCGTTTGACGTAAGTAAATTTAGAAAAGACATTAACAAAGCAATCGATGGATTGACAATCGGATTTCATGATCCAACTGATTGGGTAAGTACTGGTAATCATGCACTTAACTATCTTATTAGTGGCGACTTTCATAAAGGCGTGCCAATGGGTAAGGTTACAGTGTTTGCTGGAGAAAGTGGCGCAGGTAAAAGTTACTTTGCAAGTGGAAACATTGTAAAAGCCGCACAAGAACAAGGTATTTTTGTAGTACTAATTGACAGTGAAAATGCACTTGATGAAACTTGGTTACAAGCACTTGGAGTTGACACAGGTGAGGATAAATTGCTCAAATTAAGTATGAGCATGATTGACGATGTTGCTAAAACGATCTCATCATTTATGAAAGATTATAAAGCAATGTCCGACGAAGAACGCCCTAAAGTGTTATTTGTAATTGATAGTTTGGGTATGTTGTTAACACCCACAGATGTTGATCAATTTGAAGCAGGTAATATGAAAGGTGATTTAGGTAGAAAGCCCAAAGCACTCACTGCACTTGTACGTAATACAGTTAATATGATTGGTAGTTATAACGTAGGAATGGTTTGTACTAACCACACTTATGCTTCGCAAGATATGTTTGACCCAGATGATAAGATTAGTGGTGGACAAGGCTTTATCTATGCAAGTAGTATTGTTATTGCAATGCGAAAACTTAAACTAAAAGAAGATGAAGATGGCAATAAGATCAGTGATGTAATGGGTATTCGTGCCGCTTGTAAGGTTATGAAAACACGTTATGCAAAACCATTTGAAGGTGTGCAAGTTAAGATTCCTTATGAAACAGGTATGAATCCTTACAGTGGATTGGTTGACTTGTTTGAAAAGAAAAGTATTCTTAAGAAAACTGGTAATAGGCTAGAATATATTGATCCTACATCAGGAGAAGCAGTAACTCAATTCCGTAAGGCGTGGGAACGTAATGAAAATAACTCCCTCGAACTTATTATGAATAACTACAATGAGCCGACTATTGTCGACGAAGAAGACTTGGTTGAAATTGAAGACCAAGCTGAAGTAGGAGAATCTTAATGGATGAAGAGTTTGATTTTTTAGTAACAACATATAACATCATGAAAGACTATGTACCTGCAAATCAAATGCAAGGTGCCGCAGATCATTTAATGGGTGTGATTGTTGATACTATGGATGAACTAGACTTAAAAGAATTTGTTGCGGCTACAAGTTGCACATATCTCAAAAAATCTCATAGTGAATACGATGTTGAAGATGACTATGACGATGATACTGATGAATTTGGAAGCGATTACGAAAACTACGATAATTAAGGAAAAACAATGTGGTACAGTAAAGTAGTTAAAGATTTAACACAATTACCTAACTTTATTTCTTATTACGAAAAAGAGCTAGAATCTGCTAGACGTGATGTCACTGTATCAGGAATTGTAGAACGTAACCTTAAAGACATGCCTGGAGTAACTGAACACCGTTTTAATCAATTGCAAGAGATTGAAGCCGTCCTCAGCTACTTGAATATACAACTTCGTAAAATTAGACGAACACATTTTCAAAAATATCTTGAAGGTTATGCCAGAGCATTAACCAGCAGAGATGCAGAAAAATATGTTGATGGTGAAGATGAAGTTATTGACTTCGAAACACTAATCAATGAAGTTGCATTGCTACGTAATAAATGGCTAGGTGTGCATAAAGGTTTAGATAATAAACAATGGATGTTGGGTCATATTGTAAAACTTAGAACGGCGGGAATGGAAGATGTTACCTTACTCTAATGTCTTAGAAAAATGGACAGCCATTAGGGACTTAAGGCCTCAAAGAGGTGTTACAAATTCTATTGATATGCTTTATCTTAGAGAACGAATAGACCGCATGTATTCACAAATTCAAAGTTATCCGCTATTAAATAATGGCGATACTCCTTCTTTAGAACGATTAACAAAACAATTTACTGAGGAAGTAATTGATTATAGCAAATTAGTAACAGTGGAGATTTTAAAGAATGGACAAATTCACAAGCCCGTATCAAAGTCACTTACATAGTCTACAGACTTTAAATCTAATATATCAATATGATAGTTTTCTTGATAGTTTAACTAACATTGCAGATATGGGTTGCGGTGAAGGAATTGATGTTAATTGGTGGGCTACACTTGAAACAAGAGACGAAGTATCAATACCACACAACTATAACGTATATGCAGTTGACAAAAAACTTAACGTTAACCCAAAGTATTTAGATAACGATCGTGTTTATCCGGTAGAAGCTAATTTTGAAGATACTGGAATATTTTCAACTCCAGTAGATGTAATGTGGTGCCACGATGCATTTCAGTATGTTAAAGACCCTATGCAAACTCTTTATAACTGGAATAAAATGCTAGTACAAGATGGTATGTTGATTATTATCATGCCGCAACTTGCTGGATACGTAAACGGCAAGTTTAGTAATCGAGTATATGATGGAACAATACACCCTTACAACATATTAAATATGATGTATATGTTGGCACTAAATGGGTTTGATTGTAATGATGCTTATTTTTACAGAGATCCTGCAGACCTTGAAAGCCCATGGTTACATATTGCAGTATACAAAGGAAGTGAACCATTAGATCCAAATACAACATTAATGGAATTAGCTGAAATGGAAAGATTAAATCCAAGTGCTAAAGACTGTTTAGATCGATTTGGGCATCTAAGGCAAGAAGAATTGTATACTACATGGTTTGACAAAGATTGGTATAAAGTAAGAACATGACACAGATTGCACTAGTAACAGGTGGCTTTGATCCAATACACGCAGGACATATTCAGTTAATAGTTGAAGCACAAGCTCATGGAGATGAAGTTTGGATAGGTATTAACAGTGATGAATGGCTACTTAAAAAGAAAGGTTTTGTGTTCCAACCGTTAAGTGATAGAGTTGCTATTGTAAAAGCCTTAGCAGGAGTGTCTAAAGTTCTTACGTGGGACGACTCCGACGGTGATGCAAGTGGAGCAATATTTAAAGCAAAACAGTTTGGAGCCACACATATTAATTTTTGTAATGGTGGTGATAGGAACGAAGCATCTTTGCCAGCAACAGAATTAATGTGGGCCAGCCGGAATGATTGTAACTTCATTTATGACGTTGGTGGATCAGAAAAAGTCAATAGTAGTTCCACTATTGCTGAAAATATTAAGTACCCTAAAACAGAACGTGGTTGGGGGTATTACAGAGTGTTACACGAAGTTCCGGGTTGCAAAGTAAAAGAACTTACAGTTAACCCAGGTGCAAAACTTAGTATGCAAAAACATGAATCACGTGCTGAGTTTTGGATGGTTAGTGATGGTACTGCAATCATTAATACAATAGGAACTGAGAAAGAACCTACTATCTTAAAGTTACATAATAGTACATTTATTCCTGCAGGAATGTGGCATCAGTTAATGAACCCGTTTCCGGAGCCATGCAGAATAGTAGAAATACAATATGGTTCTAAATGTACTGAGGATGATATTGAGCGTTTTGAAGAATAAAGGGGATCCCAAAATCCCCTCTAACTCTTACTTTAACCAGTCTAAATCTTTTCTATCTTTTAAAAGTTCAGCTTTGGTCATCGGATCTAAATAATTCCAATGTTGTTTTAGTATGGATCTTGCACGACTTTCGCCGTAGTTAACTGACCATGCAACAAATTTGTCCCATGCTCTATTTAAAAATGAAAAACTAACTGAGTGTACGTTTGCAACTATTGCGTTCATATTTTGAATCCTCCGTGACTACCATAGCGGATTTGTCCCCATGGATCACTAGAATTCAGCTTCTTGATTCTACGTTCAAGGTCAGCGTAATCTGCACTTTGACTTAGATACCACTCGACTGTGTTTACTGGTGATGGTTTAAAAATATATTTTAAAGCATTTAGGCATGCTTTTGCCATTTGATTAATCATAGGTTACTCCTGTGTGATATGATATGATATGTTATTGTATGTAAAATTTAAGCAATTTCTTACTCACTTTTATTTATAAAAGTGTCAGTGGTATTTTGGTAAATCTAAGGTAAAGACTGCCATGCGTAAAACGCATGAGTGAAAAAATTAACTTTTTGTTAACTTTTTGGTTGACCAAATGGTTAATCTGTCTTATAATGTATATAACAATTAAGGAATAGGAGAAACAAAGTGATTAGATTTTTAGGATGGATGACAGTAATTTGTTTAGGTCTTTATTTTGGAATTATCCAGAGCCTACTTGTTATTGTTGCAACTGCAATGATTGCATTCGCAGGATTCTTAAGCATGATTTTTGGTGCTGGTACACTACTTATTTCTTAATTTAACGGTTGACATTTCCAGTGTCTAATGCTATATTAGCTGAACACTAAGGAATCAGGTGAATAACGGTACTATTCACCGCAAAATATGCAACGAAAGTTAAAAATGTTTAATTTGGACAGTTGGCTGAGTGGCTTAAAGCGGGGGATTACTAATCCCTTGAACGAGCAATCGTTCCGTGGGTTCGAATCCTACACTGTCCGCCATCCCCTAATATCTGCCCGTAGCTCAGCTGGATTAGAGCAACAGCCTTCTAAGCTGTGGGTCGTAGGTTCGAGTCCTACCGGGCAGGCCAACCTTAAGCGAGCATGGTGAAATTGGTAAACACAACAGACTTAAAATCTGTCGGCTTCGGCTTTCCCGGTTCAAGTCCGGGTGCTCGCACCAATTTCTATGAAAACTGAAAAGTATATCAACACGGCATTTGAAATTGCCAAAGCAACTGATCCTGTACGAGGTAGTCGTATTGGTGCAGTACTTGTACGTAAGAATCGTATTATAGGAGTTGGTTTTAATCACTTGAAATCACATCCTATGCAAAAAGAATTTGGCAAGAATGACGAAGCAATATACTTTCATGCAGAAGTTCATGCTATTAAAAATGCACTAAGCAGTGTAGATGTTGATGATCTTGCTAGGTCTACATTGTATATTGCTAGGGCTAAAAAAGGCGATGCTAGTGGTCAGCGTAAACATTGGCATTATGGCAAATCACATCCGTGTGTTGGTTGTGCAAGTTGTATCAATCAATTTGGAATCTCTCGTGTTGTGTATACCAACGAAGGTAATGAAATAGTAGAATACGACAATTTTGCAAATACATTGGTTGGTTATACAAAACGATAAATAAAGTTGTTATGAGATTCAGTGAATTTAAATTAAAACCAGTATTAGAATATACAGATATCAATTTAGCTAAAAAGTCTATTATTGATACAATTTCTAATATTGACACTTCTATCAGCGATGAAGAGCTACGTAAACAAAACGAAGCACTATTAGATAAAATTTATAGTATCCTTAATAAGAGCAGTGTAATTGACAGAGTAAAATCAGTTATTCCTGAACTTTTAAAAGGAGAATATCCAGAGAAGCAGGTTATGGAAATTGCTGGTTTACTTGCTGATGCACCGTTGTCTTATAAAGAAAAAGTTACATTTGCTGACAATTTGGCGGCTAACAAGGTTATAAATGAAAAAGTTTTAACTTCTGCTGGCACGTATACTATTGATCAATTATGTTATAATAACGGAATTAACAAAACTGTATTTGACTACATGAAGTCTTACGGTGTAGGATTACAAATGAAAGGCCCATGCGAACATGCATTGGCAATTTTAAATTCCGAAATTAGTATTAAAGGCAAAGGCGATGTAACCATTGGTGAAATCCCGGTTGAAGTTAAAGCGGCAATTGGTCCAACTGGAGCAGGCGGCAGATTTGGAGAATCAGGAGAAGTACCAAACTTAGATCGTATACTTGATGTATTAGAAAGTTTTGAATGGCTACAAGGTCCACTAGCTGAAGTACGTGCAAAGTCTAAAAATGGTGCATTAAACTTAGATAATTTAGTTAAAACAGTAAACGGTATTCCTGAACTAGATCCAGGCGAAAGATCTAAACTAGGTAACAAATTGTTTACTTTAATATTTGGTGGCGAAGGCAACTTAGTTGCACAAGCATTTAACAAACCTGATGCAGATCCAAAAGATGTTTATAATGCTTTTGTTAAATCAAACTTCAATTGGTATAAAAACAGCGATATGGGCGGACGTTGGGAAATACTTGCTGGTATTAATTTTAAGCACAACTCTGTTGGTGTAATACAACAAGCAGAAGATATTGAAAAGATCAATAGGCTTAAGTCAACAATATATATTATTTACGGCAAGCCTATGGAAATGCTTTATCAGTTTAATCCAAAACCTTAAAAACCAAAATCCATACGCCACGGATATATAGTGTATCCTAATGGAGAAAATATAAATTCTTCAAACAATATAATCATTACAATCACAAAACTATATTGAAACCATTTTGGTGCTTTCTTTAGCCAACGCATAGGTACTTGAAACAACCATTCATAGAACAATGCAATCTTCCCCCAGAAACGATCACCAATACTATAAGGTGGAACCTTCCATACTACAATAACAAATATTAACCACCATACCCATACTGGATGTTCTTCGCTAACTCCGTAGCCAAACATGAACGGCAATATCATTGCCGTTAGATATAGTCCAATCCATTTTCTTAAATGTTCCATATATTACTTTTTAAATCCAAGAAAACGTTTAGCTTTGGCCCATAAACTTTCTCGAGGTTTTTCAACTTCAACGATTTCTTTTTTAATTGTTTCAATCTCAACGGGCACCTCTACAATTTTTTCAACTTCTACAATTTTTTCAACTTCTACAATCTTCTCAACTTCAACTGTTTCTATTATAGGCTCTGCTGTAATAGGTATCCATCCACCTTCTTCGACTTGGTTTTCTGTTGTAATAGACGTAGTGTCTGGTTGAATATCGTTTGCTTCTGCTAGTGCCCAGAATGCTTCTTCGTATGCTTTGCTACGTTGTTTGTTTATTTCAAGCACCAATGCTTCTTTTACTTGCTCAATAGTGCCAACACTATTAATAACTTTATCAGCATTGAATTTAATCTTATCAAAGTCAAATTGTATATGATTATTAGTAATTTGTAGTTCAAATACGTCAATACCTTTTACACTTATAGTAAAAGTATTGTCTAGTACAGTACATTTAGCACCGCCGTCTGTTTCTTTTATATCGTTGTTTTTAAAAAACAGTAGATAAAAAGGCTGACTAACCAATCTAAGATTTTCACGTAAATGATCCATATACATATTTAACCAAGCAAGAAAAAGTTTGGAAAATCTATAATATGAGTAAATAACACGAGGCGCATTAGAAATTTAAAACTTACTTAAAACAAACGACCATTCATCACAAATTGTTAAGACGTAATCAACGATAACTAATCTTAATGATTAAACAGTGCCTTTGATGAATATTATTTTAATTAGGAAATTAAGGAAATCAAAATGAAGAAAAATACGTTGTTCGGATTAGTAACTACAGCCATTATGGTATTAGGATCTAGTTCAACTTACGCAGGGGAAAAAGCGGCAGATAAAATGAACGTAAAGGTATTTGGCGAAGCAAGAGCTTTTCTTGAAGCTACTAACAAGTCAAACACTGATAGCGAAATTAAATCTACCGACTCAAAATTAGGTGTAAAATTCAACGGCAAAGCCAACGATAACCTCAGTGTTTTTGGTGAGCTAAGTGCCAACATTGATGTCAATGGCGATGGCGCAGACGATCTAACTACACGTTTTGGTTACGTTGGTGTTGGTACTCCATTTGGTAATATCAGCATTGGTAAGCAAATGAGTATTATGGAAACATATGTTGACAAGGCAGATATCTTTTATAATGGTGGTAACTTAGGTGTCCAAAAGCAGGGATTTTATCAAAAGAATAGTTTGAAATATACTAACAACATTGGACCATTTAGTGTTGGTGCATTAGGAGTATTTACAGACGATGCCGCTGATAAAACCATTGATAGTTTTCAACTAGGTGCTGGTATTGACGGCGCAGGGCTTATTCCAAATATTGGAGTAGCATATGCTCGCAATGAAATTACTGATATCAATCACTATGGTATTGGTGCTGATAAGAAAATTGGTAAACTGCTTCTTGCAGGTAGCCTAAGTATGAAAGATGCCGCAACTGATGTAATTGGTTACGAGTTAGCAACTGGATTTGATCTTACTAAAGCACTTACACTTAAAGCAGGTTGGAGCGATACCGACGCCGCAAATGATGACGGCACTATTACAGGTGGTGGCGAATTCAAAATTGGTAATCAAGCAGTAGCATTTTCAACAGTTGATTATGATATTGACGGAAGTGACTACACAATTAGAACTGGATTAAGTATTCAATTCTAATTTGATATAATCAATCAAAACTACAAAAACGGGCCTTACAGCCCGTTTTTTATTGACCTAATAAATACTACTATCAAAATAAGAGAGTACTTTATGTCACATCGAGAACGCAAAGAAGCATATAGATTGTTTTGGATGATAAAAGGAAGATTAATTCCAGACAGTTGGGACGATAATACAATTAAACAAATGTACGATGATTTCTTTAAACGAGTTTGGTACAACACCGAAGCATACTTAAACGAAGACGGTTTCGAGGACGCTTATAATAAATACCTACATGAATAGGAATCACCCCAAAGATGTTAATCTCAGTTATATGCAACACCTACGTTTTGCCTGGACCGAAGCAGGACGACTACTGGCTATGGCAATCATTATGTTGGTACATGGAGTAGTGCCTTGGATATGGGACACCACGTTCTCAAACTACATAAAACGTGCAAAACAAAGAATTGACCAACTAATACGATAAATACCCGTGCAACGTCAAAAGATACTAACAGAAGACAACAAATGAAAATTCTTTATAACGGCTGTAGTTTTCCATATGGAACTGGTCTTGTTGCACCAGAAGAATGTGTGTGCAATATTGTTAGTAAAGAACTCAATGCAGAATTTGTAAACAACAGCATACCCGGGTTTGATAACTATAGTATATTTTTAAACACGCTTTTAGAAATTAGTAAGAACCATTATAATTTAATTTTTGTGTTTTTTACTTCATGGCCTAGGATTAGATTTTATCCAGAGTTGGAACGTCCACAAGGATATCCTTATATAGGTAGTAATCCTACACAAATGGACTGGATGAAAACTTTAAAAACTAATGAAGGACTAAACATAAAGAACTTACAAGACCTACACCAAGCATTATTAATGTTAAATCATGAGTGGCACTTGTTAATGGAAGTTGTAAGATATGTGAACATACTATCAACTTATCCTAATGTGAAATTTATTAACAGTATATGTCACTGGGATACAGGTTTTTTTGAACAGTTTAAAACTTTAAAAGATAAAGAATTTTTACCAAACGAGCTAACAGAATACACGCAGTTCATTTTGAATGTTAGTAACAGAGAAGACAATCAGATTAATGACTTATTTCAAAATATAATGATAAATGAATATACTAAAGCAGGCAATATACAGGCTGATAAATGGGTAAACTTATATGACCCATGGAAAAATAATAAAATAGACACAGGCATAGACAACAGGCACCCCGGGACCAAATCACATCAGTGGATGGCTCAACAAATACTAGGCTCAATATAGGCTTACATAGCAACCCTAAATCAACGCCTTGAGACTGTATTTGAGGTTGACAAAAAGGCGGCGTAGTGCTATAAATATACTTGCAATGTTGAAGCAATTCAAACACTGTACAGGACCCGGGGGCGGTACCCGGCGCCTCCACCATAAACACATGAGGATATAATGAATTGGGATTGGCACTGGATTAGTTGGTTTAAAGGAACCCCTTTTCAATGGGGCGAATTTAGATTAAATAGTGGAAATCCTTATAAAAGTTATAGATTTGGACCATTACTTATTCGTGTGTTTCTGAGGGGGGCGAACTAGGATCGACTGGCAGGTAGTAGAAGAGTGGAGTTGTCCCGATGTAAGCTGGGTTAACGCGAACGAAAACTATAATTGCAAACGATAATTTTGCATCTGAGGATTTTGCCCTAGCGGCTTAGTTACTCTGGGCGGGTACTGCCTGGAAACAGAAGTGCTATTCTTTCTAAGGGTAGTGCCTCAATACACTCGCGGAGGCCCACGGTTAGCCTCCAACTAAGCCATCAAAGCGGCAATAATGGACTACAAGAATAAACATACTAAATAAAAATAGAGACATAACACACACATACAAAGGAGAAATACAATGTCCTCTTCAAATAAAAATCCTTTCGAGATTAGACTCGAAATTCTTAAAATGGCTAAAGAAATGATGGATCGTCAGTATGACGAAAATGTTTCTTTAGCCCATACTATGGTGGCGGAGTTTAAAGAGCAAGGAAAATCTGCTCAAGACTTCCTTAGTGAATACACACCTAAAATGTATCAGCCTAGCGAAATTATGGAAAAAGCCACAGAGCTTTACAGTTTCGTAACTAAAAAAGATTAAGCAATATGGGGTGGGTTCCGCGAAAGTCACGCCCACCCCATCTGTTAAAGGAAACTATTGTGCCAGTAGCATATTTGTTTGATGTTGACGGAACACTTACACCAAGTCGTCAAAAGATGGATCCGGACTTTAAAGAATGGTTTATTGATTTCGCTAACAATAACCATGTAGGCTTAGTGACAGGAAGCGATTATCCAAAAACTGAAGAACAAGTAGGTACTGACGTTTGTCATGCAGTAGGCAGAGTGTTTAATTGTCTTGGTTGTGATGTCTGGTCTAAAGGCAAAAACATCTATACAAATCCATGGCAAATGCCTGATGAATTACATTGGTTCCTACTTGAAAAATTATTTGAAAGCAAGTATCAGCAAAGGGCAGGAAATCATATTGAACAACGTCCTGGTATGGTTAATTTTAGTGTAGTTGGTCGTGATTGTACACTAGACGATAGAAAAAAATATAATACTTGGGATAATCAAAACGGCGAACGTATACGTATTGCAACTGAAATCAATGCAAAGTTTGATGATCTTGAAGCACAAGTTGGTGGTGAAATCAGTATTGATATATTTCCCAAAGGCATGGACAAGTCACAGGTGATTGATACACTAACTGACTTGGATAACTACGAACTATTTTACTTTGGTGACAGAGTAGACCCAACAGGCAACGACTTTCCGATAGCTCAACGCATCAGGCATCATTCACTTGGTAAAGTGTTTGAAGTTAATACATGGGAAGATACTTGGGATATTCTATGCTCGTTATACGATTCAGATCGAATCGAATAAGTTTACGTTCTTAGAACAAAGTACCATAATAGTGCTGATACGGCCGCTAAGTCAGCACAAACACTCCAGACAATATATGCTCGAAGTGCCCATGGGCCTATAATTTTTAGTACTCTCTGGGTCGCCTGCATCTTCGCCACCCTTATGTACTATTGTTGGTACTACCATTGTAATATTGCCTTCAATAAATTATACTATTTCAACGATTATTTATGTTTTTTGGTTGACTTTTGGATAAAACTGTCGTATAGTATTAACATAATAAGAAATAGGAGAAAATAAATGGGAATGTCAAGTTACGTTATGGATTGTGAAGACAAGTTTTTTGATGTCGTAGCAGATGCAGTTAAAGAAGCAGATGATATTAGTGATGCAATGAGAATTGCAGTTGCAAACAAAGGTCTGGTTGCAAACTGGAGTGTAAACGAAGTTGAAGAATGTGTTAGCGAGTTTTGGAATGACTTCTGGAGTAAATATAACTAGTATAAAGAAGTGTAATGTACGCGATAAAGATTTATCTGACTAAACCCAAAAAGTCAGGTCTCAAGACCAAAGGTAATTATTTTCTGCAAACAGATTTAGAAAAAAATTACTATTTAATGAGAGATCTTGAAGACCAAGTCGTGCATGTATTCACACGAAAAGAACGTGCAGAAGAAACTGCAAAGTACTTACAAGACCAAAATCCTCGAATGTTAATAACAATTACCGAAGATATCCCGGCGCCAGCACTGGCTAAAGCACTCAGCAAGAAAATAAATCAAAATAATACACAAAAATAGGTTGACCTTTTGGTAATTCTGTTGTATAGTGTATATATAATAAGGAACAGGAGATACACAATGAACAAGATCGATTATATTCAAGCACACAATGGTGGAATTCAATTTTTATCAGGTTTAGGTAATGTAGTTGGTTATGCTACAACACCTAAGATGGTTGCTTATATCTTGCAAACAAAAGGTATGGAAGACAGCCTGTTCCACAGTAGTTCAATGGACTTTGCAAGTGAAGATGGTTTTAAAAACGATGGTGATGCTTGGAAGTTGTTTGACGCTGGATTAGAAGTATATATGAATTAACAAAGGAGAATGCACCACTTTACTCACTGATGGTATTGTGGACGAACCGTAGCATACAAAATAGATTTGGGATTGTATCAGTGGCAATCCCAAATCAACCTAATTTGATTGGAACTAGAAATGAATAGCATTATTATGATTACTGTAGTAGCTGGACAAATTATTGGTCAAGCAAATTTTAGTAATATCGAAGAGTGCATGTCGGCTCGTGCCAAAGTGCAAGAACAACAGAATGTTACTGCAACCTGCACATATCAAAAAGTTAAGGTTGATAATTCACGTCAAATCATAAAGCTATTTGGCTCCATGGCACAAGAGATGTCAAAACTTGCTCCGCAGAATAGCGATTCAAAATAATGAGTATGCATTTGGTTGGTCCTTATATGACCACGACGATGTATAGTCGTAAGAAATCTAAGGCCAAGAAAAAAACAAAAACTCAACTTGACGCCGAACGCCAACACGAAAAGTTTTTACGTAAGCATGGTGTTCATCCTGATCAACGTAAACAAGACCTAAGGCCTGTAGTTCAGCGGTTAGAACTCGCCGCTCATAACGGCGCTGTCGGGGGTTCGAATCCCTCCGGGCCTACCATTACCACCACCGACAGTATACCGGTTGGGGTTGCCGCTAAGCCAGCACCTAAAGTGTACAGTGGTGAACAACAATTAATTGGCATTGCTACAATGCACAAATCAAATATGGTTCCTGTGTTTTCAAAAAAGAATGCAGTTGAACTAGCAAAAATGAGAAGAGGATGAGTCATGCATAGAGTTATTCTTACAGTATTTTTAGTATCAGTACAAGCCCAGTCTACGAGTCCATTACATGAGCCTTCTTGATGATTAAGAGTCAAGTATTCGTCGTAGTAGAAACGTATTACGATGGCTGTAATGGCTGGGAGAATACTGTAAAGGCCTTTGTAGACAAAGACGACGCAGAGTATATCGCTCTTAAACTACAAGAGGCGTTTGATGCTACCATTCCGCCTCGTCCCAAGAACCACAAGGGCTTCTGGGGAGAAGATCGCAGTTGGGACGTTAAGACGCTGGACGTTTATTAAGTTAATCTTGAACTGTGGAACAATAAGGAAACAGGGAATGAGTAAAGATTATGTCGTTGTTACGTGTATTTCATCTTACCGAATGCGTTATGTAATGCATAAAGATGATTTGCAAAAATTAAACACTGAAAAACAAGTTAATGGAATTGAATGGGCTGAAGACACTGTAACAATGGAAGAGTGTGGAGAGTTCTCTCAAAAACATATGGGAGAATATATTGTTGATACTGTTGAGATGAATGAAGAGGATATGCTTGAACTGTTTGATAAAGATAATGATTATCTGCGTGAATGGACAAAAGATCAAAAAATTGCAATGGTGAGACGAGGATGATTAAAATGACTAATTACACATGTGACAACTGGGTCGTTATCAAAATGAATGGTGATGATCCTCACTATCGTCTTCTTGTTGGAACATCCGGCGGATATCTTGACGGTAACAGTTGGCGCATGAACAGTGGTATTACTCGTGTAGAGGATGCTGGTGATAGATTTAACTTCTATGGATCAACTGGCAGTTGCTATAGGTGTTATAAAGAATCATATTGTATACGAATGAACAATGCTCATATTTGGGCACAACTTCAGAAACTTCATGGCGACAAAGTTCAGATGCTGGATGAAGATACTGACTGGTTAAACATGGATTGGATTATTAAATGAACATGACTACTTTCGATTTTGGTAACGGTACAGTCCCTGCCCATAAGCATCCTAATGGTGGTGGCTGGGTAGCTGACACTGCCACGGTAGCAGATACAGCTTATGTTGGTCCTGACGCTAAGGTCTTTGATTATGCTAAGGTCTATGACAATGCTAAGGTCTATGGTGATGCTCTGATCTCGGGCAATGCTTGGGTCTCGGGTAATACTTGGGTCTCGGGCAATGCTTGGGTCTATGGCAATGCTTGGGTCTATGGCAATGCTGGGTTTTTTGGCGATGCTCGAGTCTATGGTGTTGCTCGTGTCTCAGGCAATGCTCGGGTCTCTGGCGATGCTCGGGTCTGTGGCAATGCTCGAGTCTATGGTGATGATGCTATGGTCTTTGGCAATGCTCAGGTCTATGGCAATGCTCAGGTCTATGGCAATGCTCAGGTCTGTGGCAATGTTGAGGTCTATGGTGATGCTCGAGTCTTTGGCGATGCTCGAGTCTATGGTGATGCTCGAGTCTATGGTGATGCTCAGGTCTATTACAATGTTAAAGATTTTGATACTAGTGAAGATATCTTCATCAAAATGAATGGCAAGAGATACAAGCTGGTTGAGGTTGAATAATGAACACACAGGATTTCATCAACAACGCAGAATACCTAATCCGTCAATGTCTCAATCAAAAAAACATTGACCCGACTATGGAAGCGTGGTTGCGTGACGCATGTCTTGATCTTGCAAAAGCAAGAGAGAAGGACACTTCTCTTGAAGCGG
>Ga0209308_10000361_pt1 | contig 45988 bp, 37 predicted proteins | sample COGITO_mtgs_1204_3_FD_184806 | JGI IMG/M metagenome (GOLD analysis project Ga0209308, IMG submission 184806) | Pelagic marine microbial communities from North Sea - COGITO_mtgs_120405 (SPAdes) (version 2) | ecosystem: Environmental > Aquatic > Marine > Epipelagic ... | reverse complement strand
AATTTGATCGTCTGCCAAGGTCAAGGTCCCTGCACTTACGTCCAAAGTCTTGCCAGCGCCAACTGTTACGTCAGATGTGGCAATCGTTGCGCCGTCAATCGTACCGCTGTTGATGTCTACAGCTCCGGCCGCATCAACCGAGAAACCGATCATGGTAACTGTGCCCATGGTCAAATCGCCAGATCCGTCAATGCTAGTTGCTCCAGTAATTGAACCTGTATTCGTAATGCCACCATTAGAGTTATTCAAAGAGTTCGTGGTCGCATTTCCGACACCATCAATGATAAAGCCCGTCATCGTAATCGTACCCAAGGATAAATCTCCCGTGCCATCAACATCTGTGAGACCAAAGGCCGCATAGCTGTCAAAATCCACATTCATACCCGGAGAGTTTCCGTTGGTCAATGCATCCTTCCAGGTATTCCATTCCGTATCCCCATCCGGGTTCAACCTTGCAATTGTTGAATCATTAAAGAGATCAAGTGCAGCATAATCAATGTTGATGTACAGAGCTGAGCCTGAACTTTCAGCTTTGACCACTTTGTTGACGTCGGTTTGAGCGTGCAGGCCAAAGGACAGTGCAAACGCAAAGACGGAAAGGACTCCAAGACGGAGTGTTGCGGTTTTGTTCAACAACATGAGTTCTTAATGATAAATTAGCAGGGTAAAAATACGCATTCATTACTAAATAAGCAAGTTTAATCTGTTTTTTTAATGAGAAAGAGACACAACCTGCAATCAACAGCTTAGCCGATGTTCTATCCGAGGATTAGATTCTTTTGGTGGGAGATTGCCGCAACTTCGATTGTTGTCGCACCAAACAAAGTGCTGCCAATATGCAAAGCTGGCCGCCGAGCAATGGTCCAGTCAAGAAGCCAATCAGAGGCACAGCCATAGACAAAAAAAATGGCAATCCTAGACTCAAAACGGCTCCAGTCCATTGCCAACTTAATCGAAGACTTTTCAGTGCATCCACCCCTTCTTTTTCCCATGCATAGTCGAGCACAGCCGCTCCATAAAACCAAATACTCAGCAGAGCTGATAAGACAGGAAAAAGCAGCGCCAATGGAGCAAGGACAGGAAACAGCAATGGAAACACAAAACACAACAAGAAAAGCAATCCACTCATTGCAATTTCCAACACAATCAAAAGCGCCGCGCTTCGAATCCCACGAAAAATCGACCACCAAAAGCGAGACTTACCATTGAACCAAGGAGAAGAATCCAGTGCAGCAGACACCGCCTCCGAAAACAGTGCAAAAACCGGACTCATCACAACCAAAACAATGTACTTCGTGAATTTTATATGAAGCCAAAGCATCAAAAGCCAAACGCCCCAGTCCAATACTTCATTCACTCCCATCGAAATCCAATCCGCAATACGGCCGATACCCCGGGCTTCCACAGCGCCGGTCAGCCCTTCGATGTGGTTGTTCATCCACCCTTGAAATAACCCGGCCATTTGGTCCAAGAGTGCATTAACAGCCAACATGGTCCCAAACGCCACCAAGCCCACGATTACATACCAATGCCGCAATCCGTGCCGACGCATAAAACCAAACGCCTCCGCATAATGCTTAAATCCAAGAACGAAATGCCTGAAATGCGATATCGACTGCATGCCTTCGAAATTAAGGGCTTTATGTTGGTAATGTAATACAGGCACGTGCCTTTGCAAAGCAAGTGCAAGGGATATTCGTTTATGCGTGTACACTTTATTGCCATTGGTGGAAGCGCCATGCACAACATCGCCTTGGCTGTTAAAGCCGCAGGCCATATTGTCTCTGGCTCGGACGATCAAATCTTCGAACCATCCCGTTCACGGTTGGCATCCAGAGGGCTTCTCCCAGCCCAAGAAGGTTGGTTTCCTGAGCAGCTCACATCGGAGCTTGATGTGGTTGTACTCGGGATGCATGCACGGCCTGACAATCCTGAACTACTGCAAGCGCAGCATTTGGGATTGAACATTCAGTCTTACCCCGAGTTTTTGAGGACGTGCAATGAACATGCCCGACGCGTAGTAATCGGTGGATCTCATGGCAAAACCACGGTGACCTCCATGATCCTTCATGCCATGAATCAAATGAATGCATCTACCAACTACATGGTTGGCGCTCAACTTGAGGGGTTTGACCGAATGGTGGAAATTGATCCAAATCGAGATTGGTGCATTCTCGAGGGAGACGAATACCTCAGCTCACCCATCGACCGCAGGCCGAAGTTTTTTTGGTACGGAGGTCATTTCACTTTACTTACCGGCATTGCCTGGGACCACATCAATGTCTTTCCAACGGAATTGGACTACATCGCTCAGTTTGATGCCTACCTCGAGACCCTCGCACCCAATGCAGCGGTAGTCTGGTGCGCGGAAGACCCGAAATTGCAACAAGTAATTCACCGCTGTCCAAGGGAAGACTTGAAGTTCGTTCCTTACAAGACGCCGGATTGCCAGCCGAATGCAGATGGAACCATGACCGTCGTATTCGAATCGGGGGACACCTTGACAACCCATCTTGTCGGGACGCACAACATCCAAAACTTGGCCGGCGCAAGGGCCTTAGCAGCAGAGATGGGCTTGGATGCGAGCGGATTTGACAAAGCCATAGGCGGCTTCAAAGGTGCCGCGCGAAGGCTGGAACTCGTGCATGAAACCGACAACTTTACGGTGTTTCGGGATTTCGCCCATGCTCCATCGAAAGTCAAAGCCACTGTGCATGGCGTGAAAGCATCGTACCCCGAGCGCAAGGTCACAGCGGTCCTCGAGCTTCATACCTTTTCAAGTCTCAACAAAGACTTCATACCCACCTACGCAGATGCCATGGCTGGCGCGGATGAAGCCATTGTCTTTTACGACCCTTCCGTCCTTGCACATAAACGATTGCCGCCGTTGAATCCGGAATTTGTATCGAAATGCTTCGGAGATCACCCCGACTTGCGCATATTCACCGATGCCGCTGCACTGCACGATGAAGTGCAAAACTTGGCGCCGAAAGACCGTGTGCTCCTCTTGATGAGTTCAGGTTGGTTCGGGAATGCCAATTGGACTTGGTGATTCGGAAATACTGACCTCGCTTAGCCCAGGCCGACATCCAGGGACATCATGACCAAAAATCCACCGATGAATCCCAAGGTGGCAAAATCCGTGTATTTGTCGCGCTGTGTTTCCGGAATAACCTCTTCCACAACAACGTAAATCATTGCTCCCGCTGCAAAAGCCAGGGCATAAGGCAAAATCGCCTGCATCTGCATCACCGCCAAAGCTCCTATGACTCCCGCCACCGGCTCAACAACCGCAGACAACTGCCCAAACCACATGGATCGACCGGCCGAGACGCCCTGACGTCTAAGCGGCATGCTTACGGCCAGACCCTCGGGAAAATTCTGAATGCCGATCCCAATGGCCAAAGCCACTGCAGCACCCACAGTCGCGCCATCCAATCCCAGCGCGGCACCACCAAAAAGAACCCCGACGGCCAGTCCTTCAGGAATGTTATGGAGCGTAATGGCCAGAACCAGCAACGTGGAGCGGTGCCAATCCGTTGCCGGGCCCTCTGCTTCGTCCTTTCGGAAATTAATGTGCAGGTGTGGAGTCAGTTTATCCAGAGCATAAATGAACAACGCTCCCAATCCAAAGCCTATAGCAGCCGGATAAACCTTTGCAAAGCCCGAGCCTTCTGACATTTCGATGGCCGGCGCCAGGAGCGACCAAAAACTCGCTGCGACCATGACACCTCCTGTGAAGCCGAGCATGCTATCGAACCATTTCCGCTTCATTTCTCGAAACACAAAAACCAATGACGCTCCTAAAGCTGTCATAAACCAAGTGAATAAAGTTGCCGCAAGAGCCGCTTGAACGGCTCCTACTGACTCAAACCAAGCAATTAAATCATGCATGAACTTGTATTAAAATTTTTTCTGATACCCCACTTGAAATGAGAATTCGTGCGCCTTGATTATTCGACCACTCCATACTCCCATCAAATTCGAAGCGCTCCACGGCATGGTACTTGCTTCCCAATTCTATCCCCAATCGGTTTAAATGCCTCAAGAATTCATCGGAGGAATCCGACACACCGCACACCACGAACATTGTCCCTGCCTCAGCCTCACTGGAAAAAACCACGTCGACGCGCTCTCGAATGTTCCCGGCAGCATCCGGAATCGGGTCTCCATGTGGATCGAATAGTGGATTCCCCAAAAATTCAGCCAAGCGGTTCACGAAATCTTCATTGCCGATGTGCTCCAATTCTTCCGCTAATTGATGCACCGTGTCCCATCGAAAGTTGAGCTTCTCAACGAGAAACACCTCCCATAGCCGATGCTTCCGTACGGTGGATAAGGCATGTTGCTCTCCAACTTGAGTCAATTTTGCGCCTTGATACGCTTCATACTCCACCAGTCCCTCCTCGCACAATTTCCGCAACATTCCCGTAACTGCAGCGGGCGTAGAATCCAAGTTTTGTGCAATTGCTTGATTGCTCGCTATTCCCTCTGAACGTTCCAATTTAAGGATGGTCTTGAGGTAATTTTCTTGGCTTACGGAAACTTCCATTTTCCAAATATAAAAAAAATATTTTAGCCAGACTAAAAATTGATTCGACTCGAGGCACTTCAACTCAAAAGGAACAGACTAACTTCGCCTTTATGATCAAAAAACCCAGCGTCCGATCGCTTGTTGGAGTCATTGGATTCATCCTTCTGTTCATTGGCCTGTGGAAATTCAAAACACTGGTTGGACTTATGCTGGTATCGGTAGCATTGAGCTTCATCGGGCGCCCCATCGTACTTCTGATCGATCGCATCCAAATCAAAGGACGGAAATTACCCAAATCGGTTGGAGCAATCATCGCCCTTGTAACTCTGATGTTCACCGGCATTGGCGTTGTTCAGCTTTTTGTTCCTCTGGTATCTGAGCAAGCTAAAACTGTCGAGCGACTCGACACCGAACAACTCAAGCAATTCGCCGGCAAGGGCCTCAATTGGTTAGATCAAACCATGGCACCTATCAACTTAAGCGGCGATGAGCGCAGGAACAGCGATTTCGTTTTGGACACCATCCAAAGTTCGTTGGAGTTTCGGGAAATTGGAGGGACCATTAGTCAGTTGCTCTCGAGCATTGGAGATCTGCTTTTCGGACTCTTTTCCATCACGTTTATGACGTTCTTTTTTCTAAAGGACGGCGCCTTGTTTCGCACCATGATCGAGTCGATTACTCCGGATGAATTGACCCCAAAAGTCAATTCCATCGTCGACCGGACGAGCCGACTGCTCACACGATATTTTGGTGGGCTGGTAATTCAAATGATCATCATCACATCGGTTGTTTCTGTTGGTCTTCAAATTGTTGGTGTACAACATGCTTTTCTGATCGGTTTGCTCGCGGGCTTTTGCAACCTCGTCCCGTACTTAGGACCGCTTGCTGGGGCTGCGATTGGCATCACCTTAGCGCTGGCGACTGCCACCGGGGATGCCACTTCCCTAACCGGTATGTTTTGGGGCAGCCTTCTTGTCTTCGCCGCCGCACAACTCGTGGATAATTTTTTCACTCAACCCGTCATCTTTGCCAACCGAGTTCACGCCCATCCTTTGGAGATTTTTCTCGTTATCACCATCGCTGGAGGACTTGGAGGAGTGATTGGAATGATTTTGGCTGTTCCGATCTACACGTTATTTCGCATCGTAGCTCAGGAATTATTCAGTGGCTTCAAGCTCGTTGACCGTCTCACCCAAAACCTTCGTTGAACTGATTTGTACAAAAGATGTTCACATCGCGTTTCAGCCTGAAGTTTCACCCTAACTTTGAAACCCGTATCGTTATACGGGAACATGCCTCTAAAAACTTCAGATCTTCGCTCGAACATGTCGGACACCGTCCGCAATAGCCGCTACATTTTTGTTACCGGCGGAGTGAGCTCCAGTTTGGGAAAAGGCATCGTTAGTGCCTCATTGGCCAAGCTCCTGCAGGCGCGAGGGTACACGGTTACCATCCAAAAACTCGACCCATACATCAACGTAGACCCCGGAACGCTCAATCCATACGAACACGGTGAATGCTATGTGACTGTTGACGGTGCAGAAACGGATTTAGACTTGGGACATTACGAACGGTTTTTAAACGTTCAAACCACTCAAGCCAACAACATCACCACGGGACGGATTTATCAATCGGTCATTGACAAAGAACGGCGAGGGGAATACCTGGGACGAACGGTTCAAATCATTCCGCATATCACGGATGAAATTAAGCGGTGCGTCCAAATTCTCGGAGCCGAAAAGAATTACGACTTCGTCATCACCGAAATCGGAGGCACAGTTGGAGACATTGAGTCCTTGCCCTACATCGAGGCCGTTCGCCAAATGAAGTGGGAGTGTCCGGAAGAAACCCTCGTAGTCCACTTGACCCTCATTCCTTATTTGGCCGCCGCAGGCGAACTCAAAACCAAACCAACACAGCACTCGGTCAAACAGCTGCTAGAATTCGGGGTTCAACCGGATATTTTGGTTTGTCGGACCGAACATGAATTGACAGACTCTGTGCGTTCTAAAGTGGCTCGATTTTGCAACGTAGCGCCCAATGCCGTCATCCAAAGCATCGACGCAGAAACCATTTACGACGTCCCGCTCTTGATGATGGATGAGAAATTGGACCAAGTCGTTCTCAACAAGCTGAGCATGTCCACGCAGGACAAGGAACCCGACCTTCGCTCTTGGATGCAATTTTTAGACAACTACAAAAACCCCAAATCCACGGTATCCATTGGATTAGTGGGCAAATATGTTGAATTAAAAGACAGCTACAAATCCATTGCAGAAGCACTGATTCACGCCGGGGCTCAACTCGAAGTCCATGTGGAAATTGATTGGATTCACAGCGAGTCCATTCAAGCAAAAAATAGCGCGGCAAAGCTGCGTCACTTGGACGGAATTATCGTCGCACCCGGATTTGGTTCTCGTGGAATTGACGGGAAGATTGAGACCATCCAGTATGCAAGAGAAAACGGGATTCCCTTTTTCGGCATATGCCTCGGCATGCAATGTGCCGTGATTGAATTCGCCCGAAATGTCGTTCAACTGAACGGAGCGCATTCAACTGAAATAAAGGAGTATACGGACCATCCCGTGATCGACCTTATGGCTGAACAGAAAAGCATCCAAAACATGGGTGGGACCATGCGACTTGGGGCATATCCGTGTGACTTAGAAGCGGGCTCCTTGGCCTTTGATGCCTATCAGAGGATTCGGATTGAAGAGCGCCATAGGCACCGCTATGAATTCAACAACACCTACCTAGATTCGTTTGCATCCAAGGGAATGATCGCCACAGGAAAAAACCCCGATTCGGGATTGGTTGAAATCATGGAAATCCCAAGTCACCCTTGGTTTGTTGCGGCTCAATTTCATCCAGAATACTCCAGTACTGTAGAGAGTCCTCATCCTCTTTTCATAGGATTCCTGAATGCCTCGAAAGCAACGGTAGATTCAACCAATACAAGCTCAGCCTCGCAAGAAAGACAGCATTAGTATGCTGATCAGCGAGACGTCGGGTCTTTTTCGGCTCACGCGTCAAGTGAGTCAACTGCTCGATCCGGCGAGGTTAGTACAGCGAGCATTAACGTGAGGAACATCGTAGGGACAACGCCTTGCTGTAATTCCAGCAGGCTTTCAACGGAACCATTCACAGCCCAAATGCCGAGCCAGAGAACCAAAATCCACTGACGACTTCGGGCCGCTAAAAATGCCGTTCCACCGATCCAAATCAGCAGGTAAGCCAGCCCCAATACACCGTGGCTCACACCTAATTGCAACCATACGCTGTGAGGATTCATGCGCTTTTTGAGCGCATAACGAGCCCCCAACCTTTCGTATTCAGAGCAAAGTTCATCCGTGACATCGCCTGTACCTGCACCGATAGCGTGGGTTTGCATTATCGCAACTGAAGCCTTCCACGCCTGCATCCTTCCTCCGGAAGAACCTGTCTTTTCATTCAATTGAGACGAATCTAAAAGAGCTGTCGAAGCGGACTCTTCGGCCTGTTCAGCCACCGCGCCAGGCATAGCATACGTACGGAACTCATCCATTCTTCCTTCGTCGGCAATGGTTCCGCTCGCCACGAGCAGCACAATTGCTGCAAAAAGACTCAACGCCCTGCTCGTTTCCATTTTCCTTGAACGCAAGGCCTCTGCCCCCCACGCACACGTCGCCACTAGCCAAGCCGCCTTCGACGCCAATAGCCCAACGAATACCCCAGCCAAACAGACCATGACACGATTCCAACGCTTCTTTGATGAGCTCAATATGACACCCAATGTCAAGTACATGCCCATGTAGGTCGGATGAAAGGGTCCTGCTAACCCATCGTACCTCCATGCCCCGTCTTCGCCAGAAAACAAAGCGAAGGAAGCACGCCACAACACAAACCCAATCAATCCGAGCCAAAAAGCTTGCCTCGCTTTCGCAAACCCTTCCCTACCCCAGCGACCGACATGATGCATCGTGAGCAATGGAATCAGCAACAAACTGAATTTTCCTTCCATAGCAAACCTCCCCACCTCCATCCGCTCTGACCAAAACAAACCAAGGCCGTAGAGCAAATAAAGTCCCACTCCACCCCATGCAAACCACCTGCCTGACCTTCCCAAAAATACCGAGGATGAACCCCGTAATCCAGGCGATTCATCCGAAAAAACAACGCTTGCTTCAAAGGCCACAACAGATAACACCCAAAGGAGCAGGGTAATGCTACTGAGGCGGGGATGCATGGGAATGGCCAATGCGGTAAGCGCCGGCATCCAGGCCATCCATTTGTGCATTCTGAAACTCATCGAGTCAAGGCTTCGGACTGCGAACTAGGGTTCCTGCGAAGAATCAAAAAATCCAAGATGCCCTGCCAATATCCCCAACCGTATCCAACATGAATCACCAAAAAAGCTTGCATAATTCCGAGCACATCGCGATATGTATTGGCCGCTGCAATGGCAGAGCCCGCAGCTCCCACCATCCATAAGAAGAGCGATGTCATGAAAATAGATGCTCCAAATCCATCCCAAAGTTCATTCCAATGCCCGAGAAGCTCGCAAACCCAGGCTGCTCCGGTGACAACAAGAATCAATAAGAAAAGAGCCGGAATGACTTGCCTCCACGTCGTGATGGTTGAGTGCTTTCGATTCACAAAGACCTTCCAGTATCCGTACTGAAAGTACTGTCGCAACAAATTTTTATAAGTAGATCTCACATGGTAGCGACTTCGAATCCGAGGATCGAACCATATGCGCCATCCTGATTTTAAAAGCCGGTAATTCAATTCGTCGTCTTGGTTTCGGGTCAATGCTGAATCAAACAACCCGATTTCGTCAAAAACAGACTTCCGGTAAGCTCCAAATGCGACGGTATCGACATGGCCCGAAGCTCCACCTGTGCGAAATCGAGCATCTCCGACGCCGAACGGAGTACTCATGGCTGCCCCAATTCGTCGAGAAGCCTCAGAACCGTGCACTTGTTCAACAACTCCGCCGACACAGCCCGATTCGGGGTGGGCCTTGATCAACTCTGCGTTCCGAACTAAAAAATCTTCATCCACTTCTGCGTGGGCCCCTAAGATGATGATCGTCTCCCCCTTTGAGGCTTCAATGCCTATATTCAAGGCATTCGGCGTGGTTTTGAGCGGATTCTCCACCCAACGAATGTTCCCATTTTCGGCGCTGATACGATCCAAACATAACCGGGTTCCATCATCGCTGCCTCCATCGGCCACAACCACCTCCCATGGTTCTCCTGGGTCTTCCTGTCGCAGCAAGCTGTTCAAGGTACTTTCGATGTACCCGACTTCATTCAAACAAGGAATCACGACAGATATCATGAGGCGTCTTCAGGTATAGAACGGGTTAACCGACGCAATTGATGGATGTGGTGTTGCACGTGCGCCACGCCAAAACCAAAGGTATCAGACAGCGAAATTCGGCCCGCAATCGGATGATTGAAAACCTGCACCTGCCACCAACAATCGGATTCAAAAGCATCAGCAAGAAGATCAAAGGCTTGGTCTTGTTCCTGCTCCCATTCGCTCTGCAGTTGGTGCAAATCATGCGATTGCACTTGACCTGGAGTCAATCTTGCCCCAGGCGTTGGGTCCTTCCAACGAGCATTGGACTGAAGCGCTTTAATCAAGCTCCACCCGCGCCCATCGGATTCAAGCGTTGAATTCGGCAGATCAAGGGGATTGGCTTGCCGCTTCTTGTTCAAATAGCCCCAAATTCCAGCCTCAGACAGGCGCAAGTGCTCAAGCACCTGCAAGCCGCCCCAATGCTCCTTTGTGCCATTGAGCTGTGCGAAAGGCAGTGCATTCAACTCCTCACAAAAGGACTTACGTGCGTCCTTCCATTCCGCCTTCCAATGCGATAGCCCACGAGGCGCAAGGTACATCTGAATGTGAGGGATCCCGTCCTCGTCATAGCCTTCTCCAACCGCTGAAAATCCCAAACGGTTGTAAAAACCAATCAGGTATTGTTGTGCCGAAATACGAATGCCCATTCCTGGCCAATGCCGCTCACAACAACGTATGGCGCGCTCCATCAGCTCCACGCCTAATCCGCTTCCGCGGTCCCCTGCATCGATGGCGACACGTCCTATACTCGGTTCAGCATAAGAGACACCCGGCGGAACCAATCGAACCACGGCCCTTGCGGATTCACCCGGCGCAGCCTCATCAGCCAAAGCCCCCAAATGAATTGACGAAACATCCTTGTCGTCCAAGTCGGGGTAAACACAATCCTGTTCCACCACAAACACTTCCGACCGCAGTCGCAAGGCAGCAAACATCTCCATCGGGGTCATTTCGCCCCACGTCTTTTCAAACCAAAGCACGCCGCAATTTACAATGGGAAAGCCCCCGATTTCCAGCACCCGGCGCGTACTTTCGCACCCATGTCAGTCATCAATGTTTTTTCCGCTGAAAACTTAAGCAAACGCTACGGCGAGCGCCTGCTCTTCGAGGACCTCACCTTTGGACTTTCGCTGGGTCAAAAAACAGCCCTCGTGGCAAAAAATGGCACCGGGAAGACGACCTTGCTCAACGGAATCTGCGGCATCGAACCTTTGGATTCTGGGAGGATTAGCATGGACGCCAGCGTTCGTTGGAGCTATTTGCAACAGGCACCTTCGTTCGAACCAGAAGAGGATATTCTGGATCACCTCTACGCGAGCGATATGGCGGCAGTAGTCGCCATGCGCGCCTACGCGAGCGCCTTGGAATCTGGACAGGACGACAGCCAAATGCAAGCAGCCTACGAGCAAATGGACCTGCACGACGGTTGGGACTTTGAGGCGCGGGCCAGAGAAATCCTTGGTAAACTCAATTTGCATGATTTGACCCGTAAAATGGAATCTTTGAGCGGAGGAGAGCGTCGTCGTATCGCTTTAGCCCGTGTGTTAATTGAAGAACCAGAAGTGTTATTCCTTGACGAGCCCACCAACCACCTTGATTTGGACATGATTCAATGGCTTGAGCGGCACTTGGTCCAATCCAAAATGACGCTGCTCATGATCACCCACGATCGTTATTTCCTCGAAAACGTGTGCGATACCATCCTGGAATTGGACGACCAATCGCTGTTTAAGTACAAGGGCAATTACAGCTATTATTTAGAAAAACGGGAAGAACGAAAGGAAAACGCATTGGCCAACCGCGGCAAAGCACGCGGAGCATTCAAGCGTGAGCTGGAGTGGATGCGCTCCACACCATCCGCCCGCACGGGAAAGTCCAAATCCCGCATAGAGCGATTCTACGAAATCAAAAGTGCCGCCAAAAAAAGATTGGAAGAGGACCCCTTAACCCTGCGCCTCAACCCGCATCGCCTCGGGGGCAAAATTGTTGAGCTCCATAAGGTGGCCCAGCAATTTGATGACCGCGTCTTATTTGAAGGCCTTTCTCACCATTTCAAACGATCAGAACGCATTGGTATCGTGGGCCAAAACGGGTCCGGCAAGTCCACGTTGCTCGACATCATAACTCAAAATACTTCCCCTTCGCGTGGCAAGGTTGTCCTGGGTGAGACGGTCGTTTTTGGACACTATCATCAATCGGGAGCAGAATTTCCAGATGGACAGCGCATCATTGAGGCTGTGTATGAAATTGCCGAATTCATGCCCTTGGAAAAAGGCCAGAAAATAACCGCCGCTGCCTTACTAGAGCGTTTTTTATTTCCTCGGTCGACCCACCACCAGTTGATTTCATCGCTGAGTGGAGGAGAACGGAAACGCCTGCATCTGCTCCAAGTAATCATGGCCAATCCAAACTTTTTGATCTTGGATGAGCCCACCAATGACTTGGATATCTACACCCTACAAATTCTAGAAGAATTTTTGATGGATTTTCCCGGGTGCCTCATCATCGTGAGCCACGATCGGTATTTTATGGACCGACTGGTCGAGCACGTTTGGGTGCTGGGGAATTCCCCTGAAGTTCGATTTTATCCTGGCAATTACACGCAGTATCGTTTGGCTCTCAGCGAACAACTCAAAGAAGCTGAAAATAAACCTCAAGCGACGAGTGGACAACCTCCATCGGAGGTTTCAGAAGCCTCTAAAGAGAACAAAAATGACTATTCTCAGCGACTTTCATACAAAGAGAAATTCGAATTCGAACAACTCGAAAGCAAGATTGAGGGGCTCGAAAGTCGAAAGTCATCGCTCACCGAGCAGCTCTATTCAATCAAAGACGCAGAACAGTTGCAATCAATCGGTAACGAACTGAACGAAGTCACCACGGAGTTGGAGGACGCCGAAAACCGATGGCTCGAATTATCTGAACGGGCGGGCTAAACCGTTGACCCCATTATTGTTGGTCAAAATCCACGGTGTACGGACCTTCTCCTGTTAGCTTAGCCTGACACGTGAGCACAAAGCCCGCTTCGGTTTCATCGGGCTCTAACGCATAATTGACTTCCATCTCTGCAGTGCCCTCCACCAATTTGGCTCGGCACGTGCAACAAACGCCACCCAAGCAACTGTATGGGGCATCCAGTCCTGCATCCAAGGCCGCATCCATGATCGCTTTGCCCGGTGGAACTTGCACCACGGTCGTCACGCCATCCATCACGATGGAAAGCCGCTTGCCATTTGGATCATCCGCAGCGACATCTGGACGAACCTCTTCCTCGTTCGCTTGCGTTTTTCCCGAAGTAAACAACTCAAATTTGACCGCATCAGAACTCATTCCCGCGCCTTCTAGTGCAGCTTTGCATGCCCAAATCATCTGCTCCGGTCCACAAAGGAATGCTGCCTCTACCCGATCCAGATTGACCCATTCACTGGTGAGAATGGCCCTGCAACGTTCCTCGTCCAACCTCCCGTTGAATAGCTCAATGTCCTGCGGCTCACGGGTGAGGATATGAAACAACCGAAAGCGTTCGAGGTAGATATCCTTTAACTCCTGGAGCGCCTCTCGAAAGATGATGCTCGATGTATCGCGGTTGACATAGAACAACGTAAACTGGCTGTTCGGTTCTTCGTGAAGAACTTGCTTGATTTGGCTTAACACGGGTGTAATGCCCGAACCTGCAGCAAAGGCCAAAAATTCGCGAGATTCTTGCGCGTCTGTCTTCAAGACAAACTTGCCGTTTGGAGGCATCACACGCATTTCATCCCCTGCTTGCAGCGATTGATTTGCCCATGTACTGAAAACGCCGTTTTCGACTTGCTTAATGGCAACGCGCAATTCCTTTTCGCAGGGAGCGCTGCAAAGTGAATAGCTCCGTCGAACGACCTGTCCATTGATCTCTGCCTCCAGTGTCAGGTATTGGCCTGCGTCAAAAGAAAACGATTTAACGTCCGCCTCTGGCACTTCCAAACTTACCGAAACGCACCCTTCTGTTTCCCTGCGCACATCGGAAACACGCAGCGTGAAAAATTCATTCATGCCGCGAAAATACTCGACAAAGTTTGATCAAAACCATTGGGGCCTCAGGTTGTTATCTTTGTAACAAATATCCGCACATGTCGCAAGAAATGGACTTGACAAAACGGTTCGACACCTACATCGCTTCAGAACAAAAAATTGAAGCGAAAGACTGGATGCCCGATGCTTACCGCAAAACACTGATTCGACAAATTAGTCAGCACGCGCACAGCGAAATCATTGGCATGCTGCCCGAAGGCAATTGGATTACCCGCGCACCGAGCCTCAAGCGCAAAGCCATTCTGCTTGCCAAGGTTCAAGACGAAGCAGGTCATGGCTTGTATTTGTACTCTGCAGCAGAAACCTTGGGAGTCAACCGAGAAGAATTGCTGGATGCCCTTCATGAAGGCAAAGCCAAATATTCGAGCATTTTCAATTATCCGACATTGTCCTGGGCGGACATGGGTGCGATTGGTTGGTTGGTGGATGGCGCTGCCATCATGAATCAAGTGCCTTTGTGCAAGTGCAGTTACGGCCCGTACGCCAGAGCCATGGTACGGGTGTGCAAAGAGGAAAGCTTTCATCAACGCCAAGGGTTCTCCATCATGATGAACCTGTGCAACGGGACACCCGAACAAAAAGAGATGGCGCAAGATTCCTTGAATCGCTGGTGGTGGCCCTCGTTGATGATGTTCGGTCCGAGTGACAGTGAATCTAAGCACAGCGATCAGTCCATGAAGTGGAAAATCAAACGATTCAGCAACGATGAATTACGCCAGCGATTTGTGGATATGACGGTGCCGCAGGCAGAATTGCTTGGCTTAACCCTCCCCGATCCTGACTTGAAATGGAATGAACACACGGGACACTATGATTTCGGCTCGATTGATTGGAGTGAGCTTCAACGGGTTATTGCAGGAGACGGCCCGTGCAACCGAGAGCGACTAGAAACACGTGTCAAAGCGCATACCGAAGGCGAATGGGTCCGCGAGGCAGCTGCAGCGTATGCCGAAAAATGCGCAAAACGAAATTCAGATCAACCCCACGCAGCATGAGTTCTAAGAAACAAGATTGGCCTCTTTGGGAAATTTTTATCAGAAGCCGGCAAGGCTTGAGCCATAAGCATGTGGGCAGTCTGCACGCATCGGATGCTCAAATGGCCATGGAAAATGCGCGGGACGTTTACACCCGACGCCAAGAAGGAACGAGCATTTGGGCTGTTCGGGCAGAAGATATCACGGCTTCTTCCCCTTCGGAGAAAGACATGCTCTTCGACCCAGCGAATGACAAAGTGTATCGGCATCCCACCTTCTATGATTTACCGGACGAAGTGAAGAACATGTAATGGAGAGTCACGAGCATACTGGTTTATTGAGGCTGGGCGATGACGCCCTTATTCTTGCACAGAGGCTTGGTGAATGGTGCGGCCACGGACCTGCATTAGAGGAAGACATTGCCCTTTCCAATATCGCATTGGACTTGTTGGGCCAAGCACGTGCTTTCCTGACCTTGGCCGCGGAGCGAGAAGGGAAAGGGCGGGATGAGGACTCCTTGGCCTACTTCCGCACTGATCGCGAATTCACCAATGCGCTACTTGTTGAGCTTCCTAACGGGGATTTCGGAGATACGATCATGCGGCAGTGTTTATTCGATCAATTTGCTCTCTTGCGTTATACGGCTTTATCAGCGCAGTCAATCGACATGGAAGTTGCTGCGATTGCTGCGAAAGCAGTGAAAGAAGTACGCTACCATGCGGAACATTCTGCCCAATGGGTCATTCGATTGGGAGACGGAACAGAAGAAAGCCATCAGCGCATTCAAAACAGCCTCGACAGACTCTGGCCTTACACTGCTGAATTTTTTATTGAAGATGCGGTTTCTGAGTCCCTTGCGGCAATTGGGTTGATGCCGCTGCTCCAGGATTTACAAGGGCCTTGGCAAGAGGCCATGAACAGAATTCTAGAAGAGGCAACGCTTGTTGCCCCAGAAAAAAGCGGTACCCAATCAGGGGGTCGGTCCGGTCTGCACACAGAACATCTTTCTTTTCTTCTTGCTGAAATGCAAGTCCTTCCTCGCACCTATCCCGGAGCGCAATGGTGAATGATCGCTTGAGTCGCATTCGAGCATGCCTCTCGAACGTCATGGATCCAGAACTTCCCTTTTTGACCATCACAGAACTGGGGATGGTCCGCGGCTGTGAGTTCGATGAGAACGACACAGCAGTCATTCTTCTCACACCGACGTATTCGGGTTGCCCAGCGACCGATGCCATTCAAGATGACATCCGAGATGCCGTATCCGAGTTTGAATCAAACTTTCGCGTGAAATTGGTTCATTCACCCGCGTGGACAACGGACTGGATCAACGACGCTGCAAGAGAAAAAATGAGACAGCATGGCATCGCCCCGCCTGATGGTAACAGCGCCGACAAAGCATTCTTACTCGGTAAAGAGCGACACATTTCCTGTCCTCGCTGCCGCAGCGCTGAGACCAAAATGATCAGTGCGTTCGGATCTACTGCCTGCAAGGCCCATTTTCAATGCGAATCCTGCCTCGAGCCGTTTGACCACTTCAAGTGCATCTAAACCGTGCTTCATCCCTTGCGCAACCTTTTAATAAAGCTTGCGTAAGGTGATTCATGCAGTCCAAAGACACCACCAATCAGACGTCCGTTCAACCCAACTCGCGCTGGAATACAATGCGCGAAAAAGCACGTCATGCTTGGGTTTGGCTGGTGCATGGAGGAGTGGACCCTGCGTTTGACAAAGCCGCTCGGCACCTTTACTTCAAGGAGGTTCAAAGTCAGATGACCGCTTGGGAAGTATTTAAGTCAGGAGCCAATCCCTCCACACTCTCTGCTCATTCAGCCCTGTTCTTCGCTCTAAGAACTCGAAAGTTGATTAAGTTCAGCGTCTACCATGCGGAAGAATTGAACGACCACCACACCGACTTACTGCGCGACTTATACCGCCGAGTCTACGCCATCAAACAAGTACGCAAGGCTATAATTCTCTCAAAACTCCCCCTTCAATTTCAGCAAAGCAACTGTGATGTGCATGAGATTGAGAGTTTTCGTCTACTCGGCTGTTTAGCGCATGAAAGCCTGAAGCGTTGCGCATAACGTGTGCGCAATCCTTGTTGTCTTGGCACATCAATCTATCTCATCAAACTGAGACTGGCTGAGTTCGCGGTAAAGGCCTTCAACGGCTGCAAGCGCATCATGGGAGCCCGATTGCACTATTCGTCCTTCGTCCATAACCAAGATGCGATCCGCGTTGCGAATCGTAGACAATCGATGGGCCACCAACAAAGATGTTCTTCCTTCTGTTATCCGCGTCGTTGCGCGTTGAATAAGCAATTCACTCTCTGAATCTATGCTTGACGTAGCCTCATCCAACACAAGGATGGTGGGTGAAATAACATACGCTCTCATAAAGGCAATCAGTTGCCGCTGGCCTACCGACAACATCGCACCCCGCTCTCGCACATTTTGGTTCCAACCTTCCGGCAGTTGCCGAATGAATTCATCCGCCCCCACGGCCACAGCAGCAGCCTCTAATTCGGGCTCTTTAACCTCCGCGTCGTAGAGCGTAACATTGTTTCGTAGGCTATCGGAAAAGAGAAACACATCCTGCAATACGATTCCAATGTGTTTTCTCAAGCTTTCAAGTGGAATGGCAGCAATGTCCCTTCCGTCGATGCGAATCGTTCCTCGTTGATGCTCATAAAACCTACTTAAGAGGTTAATAATGGTTGATTTTCCGGCGCCTGTTGGGCCCACAAAAGCAATGGTTTCACCGGGGCGAATATGAAAAGACACGTCCTTCAAGACCCATTCTTCATCTTGATAAGCAAACCACACACCGTCAAATTCAATTTCACCGCGTGAATCATCAAAAGGAACTGTCGCTGAATCCTCAATCCGATCGTCTTTGGCCAAAAGCTTGAAGACGCGATCCGAATTGACAATGCCCATTTGCAAGACGTTGAACCGATCAGCCAATTGGCGAATGGGGCGGTACAACATAAACACATAGAGGATGAACTGGAGTAAAATTCCCAGGGTCATGCGTTCGACGAGTACATCCTGCATCCCCCACCAAAGAAGCAGACCAATGCTGGTTGCGGACAGCAACTCCACCAAAGGGAAGAAGACACTAAAGGCCCATACTGAGCGGATATTCGCATCTCGGTGAGTCGCATTGATCTCCTCAAATTCTATCGCCTCCTTTCGTTCCCGGCCGAACACTTGCACAATGTGCATACCTGTCACATGCTCTTGGACAAATTCATTCATCCGAGACACTTGATTACGGACGTCTACAAATGCTTTTTTGATCACCTTTTGAAAAACCCTCGTGGCGAGTAACAGCACGGGAATGGGAAGCAAGACAATCAGGGTTAGCTGCCAGTCGACCCACAGCATCGTGCCGATGACCACAAGCAAGGCTAACAAGTCTCCAATCGCGTTCAGAATTCCATTCGAAAAAACATCAGCAATGCCATCTACATCACTGACGTGACGGGTCACCAAGGTACCGACAGGGGTCTGATCAAAGTACCGCAATCGAAACCGAGCGATGTGCCGAAATAACTTGGAGCGTAAGTCGAGGCTCACTGATTGAGCCACCCAATTGGCCAAGTAGGTCACACGAAATTGCAACAGTGCTTCCACAACAAGCATCGCAACCACACCGAGAAAGACCCGAAGCAGCAGCTCCGCATCACCCTGGGGAATGGCATCATCAACCGCCACTCGAATCAAAGCCGGCCTGATCCAAACCAAGCTCGACAGTACCAACACCAGTATGCCCGTCAACGTGAATCGGGCGCGGTAAGGACGCACTTGTTCCAAAATTTTGCGAAGGGTAGCACCGTCAAATATTCGACCGGTCACATCCTTCTTTTGCTCATTTGGCATGGTCTGCAGCTTTCATAAACCCCTTGGTTTTCAATCTATTAAAGTCAGGATAAATCACCTCGTTGAGGTACAGACCTGCACCCGGAGCAGAAGCACCGGCCTCAGAACGTTCTCCTTGCTCTATTACCTTCAAAACATCCTGTGGGTTCATCCTGCCCTGCCCTACTTCAAATAAAGTACCCATAATGGCCCGAACCATATTGCGTAAAAAGCGGTCAGCACGAATTTCAAAGGTCCATTGTTCACCTTTCACGTCCTCCCGCAATTCAGCAAAGCGCACATCACACACCGTCGTTTTTTGATCTGATCCGGCTTTACAAAAAGCCGCGAAATCTTCTTTTCGAACAAGAAACTTTGTCGCTTCTTGCATGGCCGCAAAATTAGTTTCCCGCATGATTCGAACTGATCGCCCCTCAAGGAATGGATCCTTATACGTGTGCATTCTGTACAGATACCCTCGTTCTACCGCATCAAATCGAGCATGCGCGGTATTTGACACTTCCGTAATGCGATGAATGGCAATGGAAACCGGTAACATTCCGTTCAATTTCCAAGCGGCCTCTGTCCAATCCCGGTATTGTTTGGATTTTGGAGAATCTTCAGGCCAATCAGCATGCGCCACATAATAGGCTGCGTGCACCCCCGTATCTGTTCTCCCGCACCCCATGATGGGCACGGGTACACCAACAAAGAGGGCAAGTTGAGCCTCAATAACTTCCTGAACTGTTAATGCATTCGGCTGCTTCTGCCATCCATGGAAAGGCGATCCATCGTAAGAAAGTTCAATGAAGACCCTCATAGAGAAAGGCGAATCTGAGCATCAAGCCCAAGATGCAATCTTCTCGCTTTTGTAGGCACCAGCGAACAGCTTGTCTTTGACCGTTGAAAACGTTTCAATCGTATACCTCACATCCTCCAATGTGTGGACCGCTGTCGGAATCAATCGCAGCATGATCGTATCCTTAGGAACCACCGGGTAAACCACAATGGAGCAGAAGATTCCGTAATTCTCGCGCAAATCCAATGTGAGGTTGGTCGCTTCACCCAAGCCGCCTGAAAGGAAAACAGGCGTAACGCACGAATTCGTAACCCCCAAGTTAAATCCTGCTTCGCGCAACCCCGATTGCAAAGCATTGGCAATCTCCCAGAGATTGGCCTTGTGCTCTGGCTGCGTGCGCAGCATCTCGAGTCGCTTCTGGGCTCCGAGCACAATCGGCATGGGCAAAGATTTCGCAAAGGTCTGAGACCGCATGTTGTACCGCAGGTAGTCAATGACGTCTTCATCTCCAGCGACAAAGGCGCCGATGGTGGCCATGGACTTCGCAAACGTTCCAAAATAGACGTCAATTTGATCCTGAACGCCTTGGGCATCTCCAGCACCCCGTCCCGATTCTCCGATGGTTCCAAAACCATGGGCATCATCTACGAAGAGACGGAATCCGTATTGCTCCTTGAACGCACAGATGTCTTTGAGGGCGCCCTGGTCACCCGCCATACCAAACACCCCCTCTGTCACAACCAAAATCCCTCCACCAGAGCGATCACAGAGCGCTTTCGCTCGGTCCAGTTGCTTTACAAACGACGTCATGTCATTGTGTTGGTAAACGAATCGCTTTCCCTGATGCAATCGGACACCATCTACCATGCAGGCATGAGACTCTGAATCGTATACGATGACATCGTGCCGGGACACCAGCGCTTCAATTGCGGATTGACAGCCTTGGTAACCGTAGTTCAAAAGAAATGCGTCTTCCTTTTGCATGAAGTCGGCTAGTTGCGATTCAAGCAACTCATGCTGTGCCGTTTGACCTGACATCATTCGAGCACCCATGGGATACCCCATGCCCCAGTCTGCAGCGGCTTGAGCGTCCACCTTTCGAATTTCAGGGTGATTTGCGAGTCCCAAGTAATTGTTCACGGACCAAACCAATACGTCCTTGCCTCGGAACGTCATGCGATTGGAAATTTCTCCTTCTAGTTTGGGGAAGGTGAAATACCCATGACTCTCCCGTGCGTGCTGGCCCAAAGGGCCACGGTCGTTGCGAATGCGATCGAATATATCCAAAGTGAATCGGTGTTTAAAGGGCAAACTTACTATGCCTTTCTCAGTTATGGCACATTTTCGGTGGACAAAGCGTCAATGTTTGAACATTGCGCCTTTCGATTTCTATCAAACATCCAAGTTTTCCAAAATTGCAGCACTCAGCAATAAAAAATCAACGCGGGCAGTTACCTTCGCGTCACCATGAATCACGCTTGTAAAAAATTCGCAGCAGGGCCTTTCACTTTGGTGGGTTTTACCCTCCTTATTTTGGCGGGCCTTTCCAATTCGGGATGCAGTGAATACAATAAGATAATGAAGAGCACCGATTTGGATTACAAATACGAGCGTGCACTCGGATTTCTAGATTCCAACAAATGCTATGGTGCTTTGCCGATTTTGGAAGAAGTGGTGAGTCTAAGCCGAGGCACAGAGCAATCCATTGATGCCCAGTACCATTTTGCTGAAGCCCACCGGTGTGTCGGAGACAATTACCTAGCACGCTACTATTTCAAAAGCTTTGCAAAAACCTTTCCCAACGATCCACGGGCAGAGCAAGCGCAATTTGAAAGCGCCATGTGCAGTTACCGATTGAGCCCTAAACCGTCACTGGACCAAATGGAAACCGAACAAGCCATTGAGGAATTTCAACTCTTCATGGACCGCTATCCTGCGAGTGCATACAGAGACTCGTGCCAAAGCATGGTCGATGGTCTAAGACGGAAACTTGAAATCAAGTCGTTCGAATCCGCCCACTTGTACTACCATACAGGAAAATACAAAAGCGCTGTGATTGCTTTTGAAAACGCCATGAAGGAATACCCTGACACCCCGTTTCGCGAGAAAATGCAGTGGCTCATCGTAGATAGTTACTTTAAATACGCCCTATTGAGCACGGACAGAAGGAAATTGGAACGATATAACGATACCATTGAAGCTTTTCTTACCTTCGTGGCCCGTTTCCCGGAAAGTCAGTACATGGAGCTCGCACAAGCCGTGCATGAAAAAAGCATCTATGCCATTGACAACCTCACGGCTAATCAAACCATTGAATGACCATGAATTTCAAATCCATCAAGGCTGACAAGAGCACGGAAACCCGTGACAATCACAAACTTGAATCACAAGGAACTGGCAACTTGTTCGAGACCATTGTGATCCTCAGCAGCCGAAGCAACCAACTGGCACTGGAGATGAAGCAAGAGTTGAACGCGAAGCTTGAAGAATTCATCACACCCACTGATTCGTTGGAAGAAGTATTCGAAAACCGAGAGCAAATCGAAATCTCAAAATTTTATGAGCGTCTGCCCAAGCCACACAGCATTGCTGTTGCAGAACTGGGACAGGACTTAATCGGGGTCAACGATGCGAAGCTGGATGACGAAGGCATTGAGAGCCTCGAAGTCACCCCAGAACAGGCCTAACCAACCAGGCGGAAAAACACCCGCCATGTTGCATAATCGACGCATTTTATTGGGAATTACGGGCAGCATCGCTGCCTACAAATCTGCCTTGCTTGCGCGTGAGTTGCAAAGGCGGGGTGCGGAGGTGCGTGTCGTCATGACACCTGTTGCGACCGAGTTTATTACGCCGCTGACGTTGGCTACTTTAACAGGGCACAGGGTATACAGCGATTTTACGGAAGACAAGAACAAGGGCTTATGGACCAACCACGTTGAGCTGGGGCTCTGGGCAGATGTATTCCTCATCGCACCAGCGACCGCGCAAACCTTGAGTAGTATGGTTGCGGGGGCGGGAGATAATTTCCTGCTCGCCGTTCACCTCAGCAGTCGCTGCCCCGTGATTGTAGCCCCCGCGATGGATTTGGACATGTTTCAACATCCCGCCACCCAAGAAAACTTAGGTGCACTTCGATCAAGAGAAATATCGATTATCGAACCCGATTCAGGTCCTCTCGCTTCAGGATTGGACGGCAAAGGCCGAATGGCCGAGCCGAATGACATCGCGGATGCGCTCGATTCCTGGTTTGCTGATCGATCGCCGCTCCAAGGAAAACGCGTGCTCGTGACCGCAGGTCCCACACACGAGCCCATTGATGCCGTCAGGTTCATTGGAAATCGCAGCTCCGGAAAAATGGGGTATGCTTTGGCTGCAGCATTTGCAAAAGCCGGAGCAACGGTAAAACTGATCACAGGCCCTACACAATTAACCCCACCTGCGAACGTTCAAGAGGTCGTGCACGTCCAAACTGCGCAGGAAATGTTCGATGAAGCCATTGCCAGTTTTGAAAAGGTTGACATTGCCGTGGCCACAGCCGCTGTAGCAGATGCTCGGCCCATCAATCCCAGCGAAAACAAACTGCGCAAAAACGAATTACCTGATGCGATCTCGTTGGAACCAACGCCTGACACGCTTGCCGCTTTCGGAGCAAACAAACATTCTGGGCAGTTCGTCGTCGGATTTGCTTTGGAAACGGATGAAGGACGAGGCAGTGCCCAGGAAAAGCTGAAGCGTAAAAAGGCCGATATGATCGTCCTCAATACAACAGCTGATCAGGGGGCCGGATTTGGAACAGATACGAATAAGGTTACCATCTTCGAAAAAGACGGCAAAACCCATAATTTTGAACTCAAGTCCAAGGCAGAGGTCGCCCAAGACATCGTTGATACCGTAATGAACTCTTTGCAACCATGATTTCACTCCACGCAATTCGTTCTGGCGCCCTGTTAGGGTTGACAGCGCTCCTCTTCACACCCATAGGCCTCGCCCAAGAATTGAATTGCCGGGTCCAAATCATCGCACCCCAGATATCCAATGTAGAAGCTTCCATCTTTGAGTCATTGGAAGATAACATCCAGGAGTTCATGAACGGTCGGCGTTGGACCAACGACGAATTTACCTTCGATGAACGAATCGAGTGCACCTTGCAAATAACCATTTCAGAAGCACCAAGCCCCACTTCCTTTCGAGGCAACATTCAAGTTCAGAGTTCAAGACCTGTGTTCAACAGCGACTACAATTCCGCCCTCTTGTTGGTGAACGATGGTAATTTTGAAATCGCTTGGGACGGCAGCAGTAACATTCAGTTCACGCCCGGCCAGTTCCGTGATAACCTCTCTTCCATTTTGGCGTACTACGCTTACATGATCCTTGGAATGGATTATGACAGCATGGCCCTTGAAGCAGGGACACCACACTATCTTCAGGCCCAAACCATTGTAGCCAACGCCCAGAATTCAGGACCATCTGGCTGGAAGGCAAGCCAGGGACAACAGAATCGGTATTGGTTGGTTGAGAATATGCTCTCACAAACCTTTCGTCCCGTGCGAAATTGCCTTTACTATTACCACCGAATGGGGTTAGATCAATTGTTTGATGATGTGGAACGCGGACGGCTTGCTATGGCTGATGCGCTCATCGAAATGCGCCAAACCCATCGGATCAGGCCTTCATCATACAATCTCCAGCTATTCTTCTTGGCCAAATCTGATGAGATTCTGAAAGTCTTCGGTCCAGCCCCAAACGCAGAAAAAACGCGCCTGCTTCCTGTTTTGAAGCAAATGGATCCCGGTAACATTTCCAAATACGACAGCATTCTCGGGTAATCCCCTACCTTCTCATGCTCAAAAAGCTGAAAATTCGGAATTACGCTTTGATCGAATCCTTGGATTTGGATTTAAACACGGGCATGACTGCGATGACGGGTGAAACCGGATCCGGCAAGTCCATTGTACTTGGAGCCTTGGGACTGTTGCTCGGCCATCGAAGCGAGAGCAGCGCTTTACGGAATTCGACAGACCGATGCACGGTTGAAGGAATCTTCACTCCTCCACGATCCGCCCAAGACTGGCTCGCCGCCAGTGAATTAGATGTTTGGGAGGAGTTGATCATCCGAAGGGAGATTACACCTCAAGGAAGAAGCAGGGCCTTTATCAATGACACCCCGGTGAAAGCCCATGATTTGCAAGCATTGGGAGCACTCTTAGTGGATTTACACGGACAAGATGGTACCCGGTTGCTTCTGCAGCGCGAGTACCAATTAGCTTGGATCGACACCCACGCACAAAACATGGAGCACCTTGCGGCTTACCAGCAATCGTTTAGGGAATTTGTATTGGCACAGTCCGACCTTGCCAAACTGGAGCTAGAGCGATCAAAGCCACAAACAGATTTAGATTACATCCACTATCAATTGAGGGAACTCGAATCTCTCGAGCTACGCAGCAAAGATTGGGATGCCCTGTTGACCGAGAAAGAGCTGCTTGAGAATAGCACGGACATTCGCACCGCGCTCCATGAAGCTTGGTCGGCCCTGGCTGAAGGCGCATCAGATTCAAGCCCATTGGAGCGATTGCAATGGTCCCTGAAGTCTTTGAGCAAAGTGACCTCGATGTCCCGACTTTATGAGTCCCTGCAAGCCCGGTTGCAATCAGTCACCATTGAGTTGCAAGACATTGCTGACGAAATGGAGTCTCAAAGTGATGCCATCGAGTCCAATCCACAGCGATTGGCACAACTCGAAGCTTGGCACAATGAACTACAGCGCATTTTGCACAAGCACAATGCTCCCGATGCTAAAACGCTGATGGCATTGGAAACGAGTCTTCAAGCTTCCATTGAAGCTGCCAGCAACATCGATGCCGCGCACAGCCAAGCCCAAGAGCACTTGGAGACATGCCGAAAAAGAACATTGAAATTGGGCCATGAACTCATGGAGCGCCGTGTTCTTGCAGCAAAACAGCTGAGCACACAAATAGAAGGTGCACTTCAACTGTTGAGTATTCCCAAGGCTCGACTCGATTTTGATTGGAACTTGGCTCCAGAACCTGACGCCTGGGGCATTGAAGAGCTGCAGGTGCTGTTTTCTGCCAACCCCGGACAACCTCCCCTCCCACTTCAGAAGGTAGCTTCAGGAGGCGAAAAAAGCCGTTTGATGCTCGCCATCAAAGCCACTGGACAAGCCACTCAGCCCATTCCTGTTATTGTTCTTGATGAAATTGATACCGGAGTCAGTGGAAGAGTCGCAGAAGAAATGGCGAAGTTGATGGCCACCATGGCCGAGCAACAACAAGTAATCTCCGTTACTCATTTGCCACAAGTCGCGGCTTTGGCAGCCCACCACATTCGGGTATCGAAGTCCTCGAATGACAGCACCACTTCAACGGATGTCCAATTGCTTTCTTCTGCAGAACGCATTCAAGAAATCGCCGCCATGCTAAGCGGTTCCGAAATTAGTGAGGCCGCCATAACCAATGCACAGGCGCTGCTGAAAAGCCACTGAGGGTGCTTCGTTTTTTAGAATCGCCAGTCTAAACTGATCGATGGCAAAAACGGCAGCTGGTTGACCCGATCGCCGGTGATCCGATTCACGTAAAACACATTCTCGCGGCTGTAAACGTTCGTCGCTCCCGCTGAAAAGTCTACGGTCTGGCCGTTGCTGAACTTAAACTCCCTTCGAACACTCAAATCCAACCTGTGATAGGCTGGGAGTCGCCCCTCATTAAGCGGGGCAAATTGAATGCCTAATTCTGAGTTGTTCGCCACCACGTAATCCGTCGAGATGCCATCAACAACGCTCGGTGGTTGATAAAAGCCCTGGGTCTGGGTGAAGGGCAAACCGGAGCCCAGGTTCCAGCGAGCGCTTACTTCCCAATCTTGGTCCCTCCCAATTCCCTGGGAGACGACCAAATTCACGTTATGACGGCGATCAAAAACGGGGTCGTACCATCGGATACCGTCCCACCGGTCGACATTCCCATATCCGTAAACCAACCAAACATAGCTCGAACGCTCTTCGTACTTCAGCACTACATCCGCGCCGTAGGCAATGCCCGTTTCGACAATAAAGTCCTTGCGCAAGGCTTCCGGAATCTCCTTATTCTGAGCATTGTCCTCGAACAATTTATTCCGATTGGCATTGGTTAATTGACTAAAATTCTTGAAATATCCCTCTACATTCAGGTTGAGGCGTTCAGTCAAATCAAATTCAAAGCCTGAAATCACATGTTCTGCGGTTTGCAGTGAATGATTGATTTCTCTCACCACGCCGCTGGATGTCAATAGATTTCGCTGGAGGTTCTGTGGACCCGATAAAAACCCGTAAAACAAATTCACAACATCCCGATCAGAATTGGAACTGATCACGTTTTGCGAATACAATCCCGCTGCAAGCTTCAACCGAAGCCGTTCACTTGCTTTGTACTTTATTCCAATTCGGGGTTCAGGTCGGAAGCGTGCGAGTGAACTGAAATACTGCATTCGCATGCTTGGATTGATGATCCAATCTCCTCGGTTCATCCGGTAATCGACATATCCCGCAAATTCAGTGGTATTCTCGTCTTGACCAATTTGCACGCCAATCGCGTTGAAGGTTTCGAACACCGTTTGCATGCCAACGACCTCCAATCCGTATTCTACGGCATCCTCCCCTAGCACGTATTTAAAATCCAATCCGAAATTGAATCCATTGACACTGCTGAATCGATCCGGCAACTCGTCTTCTCTTAATCGGATTTCATAATCACTCGCCGCAAAATGACCACTCATCAGAATAGCGGATCCACTCGGAACAATCGTAAAGTTGCCTCCTGCGCCATAATTATTCCAACGCAATTCAGAAAGTGATTGGTAACTAACCATATCATTAAAGTTGAAACCAAAAAGGCTCAACTTGGAACCGTTCCCACTGCCGAAAGATATTTTACCATACGCATCCGTAAAGTTGAAAGGGAGTCCTTCCCCATCGTTATTAATGTAATCGTACAGAACCTTAGATGTTTGTTCTAAGTAGCTGTGCTTCAGCGATAGGATGTAAGAAATTCCGGCACCCGACTCATTTAGTTTTTTGAGTGGACCTTCGATGGTCAATTTGGCTCCAAATGGACTCGCACCCACGCGACCCTCGGTTTTGAGTTTGTTGCCATCGCGGGTTTTGATGTCCATTATCGATGAGATACGCCCCCCAAATTTGGCGCCAAAACCACCCGTGTAAACATCCGCATTGGCAATGACATCTGAATCAAAAACGCTGAACAGGCCAATGCTGTGAAACGCATTGTAAATGATCATCCCGTCCAATAAAACTTTATTCTGAATGGGAGATCCCCCCCGAATGTACAGCTGCCCTCCTTGGTCCCCTGTGCTAATAAACCCAGGCAATACCTGCAATGCTTGCACTAAATCTGGCTGACCACCAAAACTGGGGATTTTCTTCAGGTCACTGGGTCGAATGGTCTCAACCGACATGTTGACTCGGGTCGTTTGTTCCTCCCGGTCTGCATTAACTTCAGCACTTCCCAATTGAATCACATTCTCTGCGAGCAAGAAATTGCGGGACAGTATTTTTCCATCGATTAATTCAACCTTTTCGCTGACCCCCTCAAACTCCATGCTGGAAACCACCAACGTGTATGATCCTGCAGGGATACGGCTCAAGCTGTAGAATCCTTCGATATCAGAAATCACCCCAAAGCTCGTCCCCTCCAGTGAGACGCTTGCAAACATCACCGGCTCGCCAGTGTCTTTACTCCTCAAAAACCCCTTGACTGTCGCTTGGCCCCAAACCATTAAAGGCACGAGCATCAAAGGCAACAACCCCAAACGACGAATCAAATCTTGCATGAATGCGAATTTACAGCATTCAACGCGTAGAATGGATGAGCATCTTTTGAATTCTATCCTCAAGTTGCTCGGAACTCATCCGCTCTCTCAGCCGGTCCACTGCGAGCGGAAAAGAAAACGGTGTCGGATGAGTTGGGAATGCCACTATTCTAGCCTTGACCTTCATGCGCTCGAGCACTTTGCGCAGTCGCTTCCATTCCATCTGTTGATCCAAAAGTTCATCGTACGCTTGGCGCAGAAGCAGGTTGTCCGCATCAAAATCATTGAAAACGTCAAACAAAAGTCCCGAATGAGATTGAAGGTGTTGGACACCTTGCCGTTTCCCAGGAAATCCTTGGAAGGCCAATCCGGAAATCACAGCGATATCTCTGAACCTTCGTTTTGCCAATTCTGCAGCATTCACACCGGATTGCAAATCGTCCATTAACCCGTGTGTGTCAAGTAAGTTTAGCGATTCTACTTCACTCGCTTGCAGCGGAACATCGGAGAGTAATTCAAACCCATAATCATTGCAAGCTATGGAAATAGAAAGGGGACGACTCGCGCACCAGCGATGAGCGAAAAGCATGCCAATGGCTTCATGGACCGCTCGTCCCTCGAATGGAAAAACACACAGGTGATGACCGTCCTCTGTCTCAAATTGCTCAATTAGGATTTCGTCTCTGCGCGGAATCCGGCTCATTTCATGCTGCAAATCGAGCAAAGGACCAACCCGACTCATCTCAGGAGATCGGATATGACCTTGACTGTAAGCATCCAGTTCATCGCGAATAGCGTGGCCCAGCTCCGAAGAAAGAGAGAGTTTACCCCCGAGGTATACCGGTATCCTACCCTTCGGTTTTTTGCTCCTGCGCACATGAACAGCTCCCTCTTTCAATCGCACAAACTCTAAACTCAATCCTGCAAACCAAAATGTATCCCCAGGCTCCATGCTCGCTACAAAATACTCTTCAACGTGGCCAATAAATCCTCCTCGTGCCCATTTCACCTTAATCATTTGATCCGAAACGATGGTGCCAATGCTCATTCGGTGCCTCCGGGCAAGGCGACGATCCCGCATGACGTATTTGCCTTCTTCTCCATCCCAATCAACGCGGCGGTAATCGCCATAAGCTTCCAACGCGGGGCCCCCATCTCGAATGAACCGCAAGCACCAGTGCCACTCTACCTCATCCATCTCCGCGAACGCATGGGTTCCTTTGATGGCCTTCCACACCGTCTCAGCAGAAAACCCATCGCCGACTGCAAGGGTGCATAAAAATTGAATCAGCACATCAAACGACCGAATAATAGGCTCACGTGGCTCGATTCGATTGTGCAGCATCGCATCTCTCAAGGCACTGGACTCAATTAATTCCAATCCATGAGTTGGCAGGAAATAAATTCGACTGGTTGCGCCGGGCTGGTGCCCCGATCGACCGGCACGCTGAATAAACCTCGCAACTCCCTTAGGCCCCCCAATTTGAACGATGGCTTCCACCGGACGAAAATCCACTCCTAAATCCAGTGAACTCGTGCACACCACGGCCTTGAGCTGACCCTGGTGCAATGCTTCTTCAACCCAATTCCTCAATTCCTTCGCTATGGAACTGTGGTGCAACGCAAGCACTCCTGATAATTCCGGTGCGATTTCCAGTAATTTTTGATACCAGATTTCCGATTGTGCTCGGGTATTGGTAAAAATCAATGTGCTCGAATGAGATTGAATGACGTCTACCACATCATGAGCCAGTTTGACCCCGATATGGCCCGCCCAAGGCAAACGCTCAAATTGCTTGGGCATTAGCGAAAGGACCTCGGTACGTTTGACTTCGGTGCTCTGGATCAACGCACCCGATCGATGGGGCCCAATCAAAACCTTCATCGCCTCCTCCAAGTTTCCCATTGTCGCGGAAATTCCCCAAATCCGGTATTCGGGAGCGCATGTGCGAAAGAAGGCCGAAGCCAATTCAACCTGTGTTCCGCGCTTCGTCCCCATCAGCTCGTGCCATTCATCCACCACCATCAACTTCAATCCCTCAAACCGCTGGACTGAACCTGTCATCGCCAGCATCACATGCAGTGATTCAGGGGTCGTGACCAAAATCTGTGGCCATTTCTTTCGCTGAGCTGCTTTTTCTTTACTCGATGTATCACCGGTTCGAATACCCACCTGCCAATTCAATCCAACTCCTTCTACGAGCCGCTCTGCACTCATTTGAATTTCCTTGGTTAGAGCGCGAATTGGGGCAATCCAAATGACCTGAAGCCCCTTCACTTCTCGCCCTGCAAGCTGCTCATTGAGGGCTGCATTGATAACACCACCCAAGCCGGCATACGTCTTTCCTGAACCTGTAGCAGCTTGAATCAGGATTTCTTGATTCCGCTCGAATGCATCCCATGCTGCCAATTGAAATGCATGGGGAATCCAAGACCGTTGGGTAAACCACAACTCAACAGAATCTTTCATTGCTCACTTGTCTTGCGGCATATGCACATTATCTTCGGCATGTTATTTGGTAATCCCATTGGTATGAAAGCATTACAATTTACACTCCTGGTTGGTTTCATGGTCCTCCAACCTTTTACGTCTTTCGGTCAACGCTACGGCGACGAGGATGAAGCTCCGCTGATTCCACAAGAGGACTTTGACGAGCTCCTAATGTGGATGGTAGACGGGAAGTACGAGAAAGTACTGTACAAAGCCATTCGCTACACCGAGGATGACGAAACCAAAAAAGAGCCGGTCCCTTACGTTTTCATGTCCATGGCATATTTCAAAATTTCTGAATCCAGTGATGCCGAATTATTGCTGAAATACAGTAAAGCCCTGAAAGATGCTTTGAAGTACGCGTCGAAGTTTGTGAAGAAAGACAAGGATCGAGAATACATTGACGAATACACCGACTACTTCAATGATTTGCGCCGCGCCACGATGAATCAAGCCGAAATCTATGTAGACGAGGAGAAGTTCACCAAGGCCAAGTCCTACTACAAATACCTTTGGACCTTGGATCAAGAGGACCCCGGTGCCTGGCTTATGTACGGCACCGTGATGTGGCGAAGTAAGGCTGTGCGCGATGCCACTGAGGCCTGGACAACGGCGGAACAACTCCTGGTCGAATTCGGCGGGAAAGGTTTGCAAGAGGTCCAAACGGATCTCCTCAAGTACGCCGTGATCTACACATCAGAAATGCTAGCTGGCGAAGGCAATCGAACGGATGCGAGGAAATGGATAGAAGCGACGAACGCTCTTTTCAGCAATGACCGGGAAGTTCAGGCGGTGCTCCGTTCAATCGGAGGATAAGCCCACCCGATGATAAAGCGCGGTCAGCACTTTTGATTCCTTGCCCCAATTCAACTCATTTTGGGCCTTTACAATATTCGAATGAGCCTGCTTTTTCCAAGCGGGCTTTTTCTTGGACACCCGACTCAGTGCTGCGAACCAATCAGTTGGCTCATCACCTTCCACCTGTTCTCCGATGCCGTAGGCTTGCACCAGGGATATGCAGTCCGGCAAGTCATTTACCAAAACAGGTATGCCTGCCTGAATGGATTCAAATAGCTTATTAGGCAAGCAATAGAGGTAACTTAAACACACGGGTTTTACAGAGACCAATCCCACGTCAGCATCGCTGGTGTAATCGAGCACTTCTGTGTACGGTACAGCGGGTTGGAGATGAACATGTGCATGACTCACAGCGGCATTCTTGACCAGCGGTTCCAGCGGTCCATATCCCATAAAGACCAAATGAATCCGCGTTCCCTCGAGCATGGGTGCCATGGCAACAAGCGTCTCCACTCCGCGATTAAACGTCAATGCCCCCTGATACAGCGCGATGAATGCCGCTTCATCCAGTCCTAAAGCACACCGAAGCGGATGGGAAGAGGCAATCAATGCGCGGGCATCCGGAACGTTGCGAACGAGCGAAATTCGCTTCATGCCTCGGGATTCGTAGCGGTCTCGATAAGCGGCCTCGATTGACGGGCTCACCACAATCACTTCCTCTGCCCGGTGAATCCAGCGTTCTTCCATCCACCGCACGCTCCGGCTCAACCAGGCGGATTTCGCGTTTCGCTCGGATTCGAATTCGTGGCAATCGTAAACCAATTTGAGGCGAGGACGCGTAGCTTTTGCGACCAGGCCAATGGCAAAAGCCTCTGCATCATTGCAATGCCAAGCATCCGCCCTGCGATGACTCCAGGTGATCTTTATGACCAACTCCATCCATTTTATAAGACCAAAAATTCGGTGCTTGGGCGACACAATAGGGATACGTTGAATGGCAAACCCACCTGTTTCGTGGCGTTCAAAACGAGGCAAATTTGGTCGATGAAGAGCCACAACTGTTACCTCAGCTCCATTTTCCTGAAGCAGAGAGGCCACTTTGAGCACCCGATTATCCCGTGTGAAGTCATTCAGGACGACGTTGGCAATGCGCATCTCTCCTTATCGCTGCTTTGCCGGCCGTTTACCCGCTGCATACATGCGCTCTATGATATCCACCACCTTCAATCCCTCCAAGGCATTCGTGGTAATTTCACCTTGACCACTCAATGCAGCTTCGATGTTTTCAAAGATATAACCGTGATTGGCTGCAGAACCTTTGTAATGGCCATAATCATTCGCCGGATTCGAAGGGGGCAATTCTGGCATCGAATAGCCCGCAATATCGCACGTTTCCACCTCATTCATGTATTGTCCGCCCACCTTGACTGTGCCATGTTCACCAATCACAGTAACCGACGACTCAAAGTTCTGGTTGGCCACGGCCGTAGAAAAATTAAATACCCCTAGGGCATCATGCTTGACAAATTCGAATGAAATGAGTCCTGAATCTTCAAAGTCCGTATTCTGCTGGTGGGTAAAGTCTGCAAACCGACTTTGTATTTTATGGATGTCACCAAAAATCCAATACATCAAATCAATGAAATGGGAAAACTGCGTGAAGAGCGTTCCTCCGTCCAGATCCTGTGTTCCTTTCCAGGGGCTTTTACCGTAATAGCGGTCATCGCGGTTCCAGAAACACTGCACTTGAACCATGTGGATAGCGCCAATCGTTCCATTTTGAATCACATCCCGCAACCAAATTGACGGCGGTGAATAGCGATTTTGCATCACGCAAAAGACTTGCTTTCCTTTTGATAAGGCCGCATGGAGCACTTCTTCTCCATCCGCCCGCGTTAGCGCCATCGGCTTTTCGATGACCACATGGCAATCCGCTTGAATGGCATCGACAGCCTGAGATGCGTGCAAACCATTCGGTGTGCAGATGCATACCACATCCAGTTCCGGATGAGCCTTGAGTAAGTCGCGGTAATCAGAAAAGTAGGGCAATCCCGCATCGACGAAACACTCCTCGGGACTTTTGAGATCTGAAAAAGCGACGAGATCAAAGGCCTCGTTTCGCCGAATCATTTCCATGTGCCTCTTTCCAATATGTCCGGCTCCAATTACTCCAAACTTCACCTTTCTCATGGGGCAAAAGTAACCAAGAGCAGCTTATCTCCTCGATGACCCTCGAAACAATCGGTAACCCCAATGCACCTCAAAAATCCAAGGAGTTCGTTCTTTTTCATAATACTCAAGCCCCACTGAAATCGGACCAATGGGCAACTTCGAAACGAGGTGTAAACCCGACATCCACCGTGCAGGTGTCTGACTCCTAAAGCCCGGCCCCTTCTCCGCATCATAAATACCTTCAAGCGCCTGAAAACCATGTGCTTCTAGCTTAAGCATAAGATTGGGCGAAAGACTCACATCAAGCGAGGTTCCCAAGGCAATGAAATTATACGCCCGAAAGGAATCCAAAAAAAGTACTTTGGACCCGAGCATAGGTTGGAATCCAACTGCTTGTGCGAGCGAAGCTCGATAGGTTGAACGAAGCCGCTCATCCGATAGACAGAGTTCACCGCGAAGTCCGAGAACCAAGCGTCTGTTCCAAAAGCCAAATCGGGACTCACCGATGGCCCGAAACCGAAAGAATTCATGACTGCGCTGCAAGGAATCCCTCGATCCGAGATTCTGCGCATCTGCAATCACGGCCGAAGATTCTCCATGAAAACGTTGAATACGGATGTTGGCAAATCCCCCGGATGTGGGGAATTGAACATCATCCCGGTCTTCGAACATCCATTGCAACTCTCCTACACGGCCTCTAAAATCCTCAACGTCCGCCGTATCAATCGGATCAAAAAGCCAATCACCGTATGACTGATCCTGCGTCCACAAATCTGTAAACTTTCCCTTCAAAACGCCATTGGAACCTGCGGGAGTACTAATAACCACCCCGGTCTCACGTTCTCGAGAAGTAAGGAATATAGGTTGTATGTCTTCGAAAAATGTTGAAGAAGAACGCCTAAAATTGAATTGATTATTTGAGAAAAAAAGATCAATCGCAAACGGAAGCCTCTGATGAAAATCAAACCGCAAATCCGCGTGCGTCGAATTGTAGAAAGGACCTCTTGCCAACGCGCCCTCTATTTTCAATGGAATGCGTGAGAACCTATTATAGGATAAACTGGCAAAACCAAAACCTGAAGTATTCGATGGTAGGCTGCCTCCGACTTCAAAGAACAATTCTCGTTCCGTCTGGACATCCAACTGCAAGTCAAACATTCCTGTCAAAGAATCCCAATGAGTTTGCGGAGTAATCCTCCCGATGTGGTCATCGGAATCCAATAAAAAGAGGTTGCGTTTTAGTGCTTGCGTGCGCCCATCATCCAATCCTCCGACAAGAAATCGCTCTGCATATGCCGTCTGAGAGGGCTCCAATCCACTCACCCGACATGAATCAATAGAAAAGGGCGGTAAATCTTCCCTAAAACGTCTCCTTATCTCATTCCAACCATTGAATAATTCACTTGACCCAATCGAGTCTAAACCACTGTTTTTCAAATATTTACCTGAATCATCAAAGCCCACCTGAATAGCATGACTCATGCCCTCAAAATCGAAGGTTCCCACGGGCAAATCAGGCTGAATAACCCACACATTTTTTGCTTCATTCATCTCTAATTGATCTCGGACAATCAGAGCCTCTAATTGACTAAGAAGATCATCTGATTCAAAATCGACCGTGCCAGATTGGATGGCCGATACGAGAATGATGTCCGGATCAAATTCCTGCATCATCACATCCAGCGGAACATTGTTGTAAAGCCCTCCATCGTAAAATGGGCGCCCGTCCATCCAGACAGGCGGAAGATAAAATGGAAATGAAATCGACGCACGAACGCTTCGCACGAGACTCCCGGAGCGAAACACCGTATCCTTTTTTGCGAGCACATCGCTTCCTACACACCTAAACGGTATGAGCAATTGATCAAAGTCATTCCGACACAGCGCTTCGGCGGGGCCCAACTCTTCCAGCAACGACCACTCCAATGGCAAGCTCGAAACGAGGTTGGACCTGAATCGTCCGTCGTTCCCGGAAAATCGGATATCAAATAGCACAGGGGAAACCTGGTCATTCTTAAACAAAAGAGAATGCGCATGCCTTCCTTTGAGGCGGTCAGAAAAATCTCTTGATTCCACCACCTTGGTCATTTCTTCCGGAGTCCAACCTGCTGCGTAATAAGCACCTACCAGCGCACCCGTGCTTGAACCCACGATGTAATCCACCTGAATACCTGCCTCTTCAAGTGCTCGAAAAAATCCTACATGTGCAGCCCCTCGAGCCCCTCCGCCAGATAGAACCACGCCCACCGTTGGTCGATCTTGCGCGGAAGCTTTCAATCCGAAGCCTTCAAATGCAACCAGTGACAAAAAAGCCATCCTAAAAATCCATCTGCACATACCGCTAATTTAGAACCGAATACCTCTATCGTACATTGCAGGATGCGAATTGTGAGTCTTGTTCCCAGCTGGACAGAATACATCGTGGATTTAGGGTGTGGAGATCAACTGGTGGGACGCACCAAATTCTGTGTTCGAGCACCTGGATTCGAAAGCTCTTCCAAAATCATTGGGGGGACAAAATCATTTCATATTGATCAGGTCAAGCAGCTTGAGCCTGACTTGATCATCGCATGCCGGGAGGAGAACTCGAAGGACCAAGTCGAAGCATGTTTGACATTTGCCTCCGTTTTGACCACCGATGTCCGATGCGTTCATAGCGCCCTCGAAGCGTTAGTCCAGGTTGCCTCGGCCATGGACAAACCAAGGGAAGGTGAACATTGGCGGAGACAAATAGAGGATGCATGGGGTGAACCTCGTTCTCTTCATTCCCGCGCAGCGTACGCCATTTGGAATCAGCCCAGAATGCTCGCTGGACGTGACACCTACATTCATCATGTGATGCAGTGGTGGGGATTTGACAATGCCTGCCCATCCGGAATAGCGGGCCGCTATCCTTCTCTTGCAAAAGATGAGTGGGAAGCCATGGAGTGCGACGTCGTTTTGCTCTCTTCTGAGCCGTTTCCTTTCGAGGAAAAACACCTTGAGTCTTATGTAACCGCGCAACATTCAGCGAGGTTGGTCGATGGAGAGGCGTTTAGCTGGTACGGCAGTCGCATGCTCCACGCTGCTTCATATTTGGCCCAATTCTCATCATCCCAATAAGCAATAGCATCTGACAATTGGGAGGTGAAATGCCCCTTTTTTAGTCAAAACTGGGTCTTTTTGTCAGGCTTTCACACGCGAACATGACAAGCTTGTCAGTTGAACAAGGCATCTACACAAACGGCACGCTCCTTGCCATTTGGTAGTCAAATCATTTGAATCAAACAACGCGAATTAGACAACGCTATGAGTAAAATCATTGGAATAGACTTGGGAACCACGAACAGCTGTGTTTCCGTCATGGAAGGCAATGAGCCTGTGGTCATCACGAATGCAGAAGGCAAGCGCACCACGCCCTCCATCATTGCCTTCATCGAAGGAGGAGAGCGAAAAGTAGGTGAGCCAGCGAAGCGCCAGGCCATCACCAACCCACGCAAAACAATTTTTAGTATCAAGCGCTTCATGGGCAACTCATTTGATGAGGTAAAGCAAGAAATTAGCCGTGTGCCATACGAAGTGGTTAAAGGCGAGGGCAACACGCCCCGCGTAAAAATCGACGACCGATTATACACTCCGCAAGAAATCAGTGCAATGACCTTGCAGAAAATGAAGAAAACGGCAGAGGATTACCTCGGTACTGAGGTGACCGGCGCGGTCATTACCGTTCCTGCTTACTTCAACGATGCGCAGCGCCAAGCAACGAAAGAAGCGGGTGAAATTGCAGGGCTCGAGGTCAAGAGGATCATCAATGAGCCAACTGCCGCCGCGCTGGCATACGGCATGGACAAAAAGTCCATCGATCAAAAAATCGCAGTTTTTGACCTAGGAGGTGGAACACATGACGTGTCCATTCTGGAATTGGGAGATGGCGTTTTTGAAGTGCTGTCCACTGATGGGGATACCCATTTGGGCGGTGATGACTTCGACCAAGTCATCATCGATTGGCTGGTCCAAGAATTCAAGGACGAAAACGGCGGTTTGGATCTAACCAAAGATCCGATGGCATTGCAACGTCTCAAGGATGCGGCGGAGAAAGCGAAGATTGAGCTTTCGAGCACTTCCAGCTCGGAAATCAACTTGCCTTACATCATGCCTGTAGATGGCATTCCTAAGCACCTCGTTCGCTCCTTGTCTCAAGCGAAATTTGAACAACTCGCTGACGAACTTATCAAGCGCACAATTGAGCCTTGCGTGTCCGCCCTCAAAGCTGCTGATCTGAACAAGTCAGACATCGACGAGATCATCCTCGTAGGAGGATCAACCCGCATTCCCGCCGTTCAAACTGCGGTCAAAGACTACTTTGGAAAGGAACCTTCAAAGGGAGTCAATCCAGATGAAGTAGTCGCCGTTGGGGCGGCCATCCAAGGCGGTGTGCTGTCTGGAGATGTGAAGGACGTGTTGCTCTTGGATGTTACCCCGCTCTCATTGGGCATTGAGACTATGGGAGGCGTGATGACAAAATTAATCGAAGCCAACACCACGATTCCGACCAAAAAATCTGAAACGTTTAGTACAGCTTCGGATAATCAACCGAGTGTCGAAATCCACGTGCTACAGGGCGAGCGATCCATGGCTGGTGACAACCGAACCATCGGACGGTTCCAGTTGGCTGACATCCCACCCTCTCCGCGCGGTGTGCCTCAAATCGAGGTGACATTTGACATTGATGCCAACGGAATCATTCAAGTCAGCGCCAAAGACAAAGCAACCGGCAAAGAACAAAACATCCGCATTGAAGCTTCAAGTGGATTAAGTGAAGAAGAAGTGACCCGAATGAAGCAAGAAGCTGAAGCCAATGCAGAATCGGACAAAACAGCCAAAGAACGGATTGAGACCTTGAATCAAGCCGATGCGCTGGTCTTCCAAACTGAAAAGCAGCTCAAGGAATTCGGAGATAAAATTTCCGAAGGCAACCGCGGACCAATTGACAGTGCTCTGGAAGAATTGAAGAAAGCCCATACAGAGCAAGATGTAGACGGATGCAAGGCAGGAATTGAGAAACTCAATACCGCTTTTCAAGCAGCAAGTCAAGAAATGTATGCCAATCAGGAAGCTGATGGTTCCGCACAAGGAGCTACTGCTGAGCCAGAAACTGCTGATGCAGATGGACCTGAGGTTACAGATGTTGATTTTGAAGAAGTCAAATAAGGTTGAATCGTCAATCCGGCATTCTGCTACACAAAACCCCGGGCATCAGCCTGGGGTTTTTTGTGTCCTGGCGATGAACTCAACTGGCCCCTAGGTGTTAGCTTGGCATGGTGGAGGATGTCGACCCCGTTTGGAAGAGACGAGCGCGCATGGCGCTCTGGTTCATTGGACTCATGAGCGTGTTCATGGGGTGGCGGGTAAGCCTCATTGGGTTCAACTACGATTTCGAAAGCTTTTTTCCGAAAGACGATCCTGAAACCACCTTTTATCTTGATTTCCGCGAACAGTTTGAGACGGACAATGACTTCCTCATCATCGGAATCGAACATCCAGGTAGCATCTACAACGCGAATTTTTTGCGCAAAGTCGATGCCCACGTAGATGAATTACTCGCCCTTCCGTTTGTCAACGAAGTGGTCAGTCCAACCCGGATTGCAGAGCCCGTGAAATTGGGCTTCACAGTCGTTCAGCGCCCGCTGCTTCGCTGGCAATCCCCTGACAGCCTTGTCGAAAGACATTTGAGTGCCGATTCTGCCCGGATAGCGGGTCACCCCACCTGGGATGGCTCATTTATCGCCACTGACGGCGCAGCATTGAGCATTCAGCTGCGGCATGATCAAAAGCTTTCCAAACAAGGGTGCGACACGCTAGCACGTGCGATTTTAGAACTTACTGAGACGTGGCCAGAGAAAACTCACGTAGCCGGGAGAGCTGTCGCCCAGAAATACTATGTCGATGTGATGCAGCGCGAAGTCGTTTTGTTCGTGAGCATTGGCATCAGCATCTTGATTCTATTTTTGTGGGTGGCCTTTCATAGTGTTTGGGGCGTCATCATTCCATTGCTCGTTGTGCTCTTGAGTGGACTTTGGACGCTGGGATTCATGCAATTGACAGGCAAGTCCATCGACATCATGACCATTGTCCTTCCAACAATCATATTTGTCGTTGGCATCTCAGACGTCGTGCACATCCTCTCGAGATACTATGAAGAACTGCGTGAGGGCCAATCGCAGTTTGATGGCATTGCAGCCGCATTTAAAGAAGTCGGTCTAGCCACCTTTTTGACCACCCTAACCACCGCTGTAGGGTTTCTAACACTATTAACTACGTCGGTGGTCCCCATTCAAAACTTTGGTTTGTATGCTGCTGCTGGCGTGGCAATAGCATATGGACTGGCCTTCACCTTGCTTCCAGCGGTCATGATTCTGTATCCGGCTCCGCATATTTCCAGATCAGGTCGAGGCGTATTGTGGAATCGCTGGCTTCATCGAGGATTTAGGCAGGTGCTGCGTCGGCCTCGAACCATTGCCTTTATCACCTTGAGTTTGACTGCTCTTGCGGTAGCTGGCGCCCTGCAAATAGAGGTAAACAATGTTCTTTTGGAGGACTTGGCTGAAGATGATCCATTTCGAAAAGAATTCGCCTTCTTCGAAGAGTCATTTGCGGGCGTGCGCCCGTTCGAACTTGCCATTTCATTGCCCGATTCGGTTGAGCCTATGGACCTGCAGGTGCAGCAAACGATGCAATCCATCACGGCCTACCTCGAGAGCCATTATGGGGTTGGCTCCCTTGTGAGCAGCGACCGAATTCTCTCACAAATTAATCGCTTAAACAACGGCGATCAGGCGCGCTTCCAAACCGTACCCAAAAATCAACGAAGCATAGACCAAATCACAGAAACGGTAACAAAATTTGGAGGAATAGACGCCTGGCGCATCGTCGTCAATGAGGACGAAAGGGCGCTTCGTGTTTTTGGTAAGCTTCCTGATTTAGGTGCGCAGCATTTTCGAAGTCAAAACGAAGCATTTTTAGACTGGTTCCAATCGACCCATCCGGATTCCCCCCTTGCACTGCATCTCACAGGAACCGCCCGGCTGATCGATTTGAACATAGGCTCCTTGGCGAGCGATATGACCAAAGGCCTGTCCATCGCGTTTATCATAGTGGCCTTGATTGCAGGGCTCATGTTTCGAAGCGGCACAATGGTCTTGATTTCCCTCATCCCCAACATGCTCCCTCTTTTGATGATTGCCGGGATCATGGGGTGGACGGGAATCGACTTAAAACTTTCGACGAGCATCATCTTTACCATCGCTTTTGGGATTGCAGTGGACGACACCATTCATTTCATCAGTAAAATGCGCCTCCAACTGGCCAAGGGGCACAGCCTCATCTACAGCGTAAAAAGAAGCTTCTTAAGCGCAGGCAAAGCCATCATCATCACGAGCATTATACTCTGCGGAGGGTTCATCACCCTTGGATTGAGCAGTTTCTTAGGCACATTCTACATTGGTGTTTTGATCTCATTGACCTTGGTGCTTGCCGTTTTAGCCGACTTATTCGTTCTGCCTTGGTTGGTCATCTGGCTCCTTCGATGGAAGCCTCAAAAACGGACGAGCATCTTACGCAAAATTTTGCGATATTAGGTGCATGGCATCTACACGCAGGACATTTTTGGCTCAAGCAGCGGCCATTGCGGGCACCTTGGGCATTGGATCTCGATGGAATCAGGCATGGTCCCATCCTGCGAACTGGGGCAGCAAGCCGGGACCTGCAAAAGAAGGAACCGCTGTGATGACATCGACTTGGAATCATGGAATGCTGGCCAACGATGCGGGATTTCAGGCCCTCGATGAAGGGGGATCCGCTTTGGACATGATCGAGGCGGGCGCACGCCTGGTTGAAGCGGATGCTGAAGGATTGAGCGTTGGCATCGGCGGATTACCTGACCGCGACGGGCATGTGACCTTAGATGCTTGCATCATGGACCACCTGGGAGATGCCGGGTCGGTATGCTTTGTCCAAAACGTCGCGCACCCCATCAGTTTAGCTCGCAACGTGATGGATCGCACTCCACATGTCATGTTGGCGGGTGCAGGGGCTGAGCAATATGCCCGTGAACTTGGAATGCCGGTAACGCCCTTGCTCACAGAACAAGCGCGCTTGGCCTGGGAACGGTGGAGAGAAACCTCCAATTACCAACCCGTCATCAACATAGAAAACCACGATACCATTGGACTGCTCGCCATGGACGACCAAGGACGCCTCGCCGGCGGGTGCACCACGAGTGGAGTCGCCTATAAAATGCATGGCCGTGTCGGGGACAGCCCCATTATTGGTGCTGGTCTTTATGTGGATGGCGCCATCGGTGGGGCAACTGCTACGGGGCTCGGTGAAGCCGTAATGCGCACTGTGGGATCATTTCTCGTCGTCGAATTGATGCGTCAAGGAGCTTCCGCACAAGAAGCCTGCTTTGAAGCCGTTCAGCGGATTATTCGCAGCATGCCAACAGAAGATCTGCAAGTGGGATATCTCGCTTTGGGGCGGGATGGGCAAGTAGGTGGACATGCTATTCATGGTGGGTTTAACTATGCGCTGCATCAGCGAACAAGTGCGGACACTCCCATTGAATCTGCATTGATTGATGCGAGCCATGGCGAACATTAATTCGCGAGGGACACCCTCAACTTTTTGGGCTTACGTCCGCATAACGCGGCCGTGGAACGTCCTTATCATCGCCGCAGCGATGGCACTCGTCTTCCAAGCCTGGATTGCACCGACATTGGCGGGCATCGCCGAAAACTACGACGGCTTGGTCAGCGTCATGGAGACTTTTGAAATAACCAACTTCGTTTTAAGCGTTTGTGTGATGTGCCTGCTCGCAGCAGGAGGCAACACCATCAACGACTACTTTGATGTAACAGAGGATGCCGTAAATAAACCCGATCGACTGATTGTGGGGCGGTTGATTTCTCGGAGGAAGACCATGGCGTATCATTATGTCTTGAATGGTTTGGCATCGCTCATGAGCGTTTGGTTGTCTTTTCGCCTTTCGTCGGCCGTCCCCCTCATTTGGTGCGCTTTCATAGGAACCTTATTGTCTGGCTATTCACCGTGGTTCAAAAGGCGATTTTTACGAGGCAACCTCATCATTTCATTTGCTGTCGGTCAATTGCCCTTATGGACCTTGATTGGAGTGCTTCCGCTCTCTCAATGGTCTTCCATGTTGGGTACTTTGAATGGTTTTGGATTGTTAACCTACGCGGCATTGAGCGCCTACCTGACTTTCCTGCGCGAAATCACCAAGGATCTCCAAGACGTCGCTGGAGATCGTGAAGCGGGCTATGATACCCTCGCCGTCCGGTGGGGATCAAACCGCACCATCCACTTGCTTCAAATCCTGCATTTTTCTGGATGGGCTTTACTCGGAATCAGCAGTTGGGCTGCCCTGAAGTGGTTTGACGCTACATGGACTCCACTCCTCTTCTTATTGCCTTTTCTGGGAGCACACTTGCAACTCACGCGGGGGCTCATTCATTCGGTTTCGGCATACCAGAAGCTCACACTAGCAGGCGGACTCGGCTTTTTGGCCTTCATGGTTGGGTAAAGGCCTACTGTCTTGCCCGAACAGCTTTCTTTCCATCCGCTCCAATGATCATTTCAAATCCATTGGCTGAAGCATGCGTCTTTCGGCCAATGGCATCTATGGGGGCGCCGAACGAAGTTCTATCAAAATCGATATCCGTTACTTGGCTTATGTTCCGCACATCTGCGCACAGCACTCCTGGGCTTACGCCACAATCGAACTCACCTTGCAGTGCACCTTCCGTATCGCGGATTTCAATGTAACCATACGTGCTATAGTCCGTCACGGAACCATACCAATCGCCGGACACCGGATCAATGATCACACCGTAATACGCTGGTGAATCTTCGAGCCAGACCGTCGAGGCAGCCGGCGAAGAAATGTGTGATTGACGCACCTGCCCTTCGCCCGTGATTTGATACTTCAAGGTCTCGCCGTCCATCCTTGCAGCAAGACATCCTGCATTGGCATCGGAAACCAAAACCGTCTCAACTGATTCCGATGGAGGATTCAATACACTGATTGAAGTCGAACCGTAATCCCGGTTATTCACGCTTAGAATTTGGCCACCGGAAGCAAATAGATGGTTCGGATTTTTGCCTTCTTCTCCTAAATCCCATTCTTGATATTCTTCCATGTTGAGGTCAAACCGGCCAATTTTCCCTACTTCATTGCCCCAATCGAAGGCGTTGTTCACTCCGATGAAGAGTTGATTTTCAATCAGCACAATCCCCTCCGTAGCGTACTGCGGTCCCGCATTGACCTGCAACTCCCCTTCCAGCAGCAACGTCTCGGCATCGAACCATTGGAGGTATGCATCGAAAGGCAAATTCATCCCGGTTTCATCCACATCTCCGCGGGTGACGTAAATGAGTCCCTCGGCATGGGCCATCCGGCGGATACCCGTTGCTTCAGTCGAGGCCAGCAGCGCAAACGAATTTGCATCGTACATCAGCAATTGGCCATCTGCAGCAACGTACAGCCTTTCGTTGAGGAGGAATGCATCAGAGACAAAACCCGCATCTTCCAAGGTGTCTACGACTGCATAGCTCTGGAGTCCTGGATCGTACACTCCAAGCGTCACCGGTTCCATCATTTCACCGGTTTGCCAATTGGACCACCCTTCATTCAACACAAATACCTGGTGCAGGTAAGACTGAGCATTCATGCTTCCTCCGAACAAGGCCGCTGTTAAAATTACACATGCAAATCGATACGTCATTTTCAACATCGTAGGTTTCTTTGGATGCTAAATTACCCCGAGGTTTGTCCGTCACCAAACAAAACAGGCCGCCCTTCGTGAGAAAGGCGGCCTGCGTTTGTTATTCTGTACTCAATTAGTAAGTCATGCCCCAAGCAAGGAGGAAGTCAAGCAAATCCTGCGCCTGGACTTGTCCATCCCCGTTGAAGTCAGGACATATCTCATATGTACAAGTATCGTCCTCGAGGTTCGCTACAGGATTGTAATTGAAAGCCTCCGAATCTGTACAACCGGTCCAGACACAATCACCACTTTCTGTAGTCGCTTCAGGGTCGTAGTTGCTGGCCATTGGATACATACAACCCAATTCTGCACATACATCTACAGGCTCATCCGCAGCGCAGTAATCGGTTGGAGTGTACAAGTCCTCCAAAGGAGTCGCTACAACATTACACGCAGCTTGCACCCAGTCGACTCCTCCCCACTCAGGTCCAGTTTGGCCATAAGCTAACAGGAAGTCAAGTAGATCTTGGTTTTGAACAACCCCGTCACCATTGAAGTCAGCAATCGGAGCTAGGTTGCAATCGCCGTCGCTCGCATTTGCATAAACATTGTAGTTGAAGGCAGCCTCGTCCATGCAACCCTCGAATACACACGAGCCATTGTCATCAGTGGCTCCCGCGTCGTAGTTGTTCGCCTGGACATACATACATCCTGCAATCTCAAACGCATCGCATACGCCGTCACCGTCAGAATCAACCAAGCAGTTGCCATCGCAGTCGTACCCGTCGGCGGCGTACTCGCATGATTCGTCAGCATCCGTCGCATTTGCGTCGTAGTTGCAGGCCGTATCATCCATACAACCAGGCACTTCGAACTGATCGCATACGCCGTCGCCGTCCGTATCAACCAAGCAGTTGCCATCGCAATCGTACCCATCTTCAGCATATTCGCATGATTCGTCTGCATCCGTCGCGTCTGCGTCGTAGTTGCAGGCCGTATCATCCATACAACCAGGCACTTCGAACTGATCGCATACGCCGTCGTCGTCCGTATCAACCAAGCAGTTGCCATCGCAATCGTATCCGTCTTCAGCATATTCGCATGATTCGTCTGCATCCGTCGCGTCTGCGTCGTAGTTGCAAGCCGTATCATCCATACAACCGACCACTTCGAACTGATCGCATACGCCGTCGCCGTCCGTATCAACCAAGCAGTTGCCATCGCAATCGTATCCATCTTCAGCATATTCGCATGATTCGTCTGCATCCGTCGCGTCTGCGTCGTAGTTGCAGGCCGTATCATCCATACAACCAGGCACTTCGAACTGATCGCATACGCCGTCGCCGTCCGTATC
>Ga0209308_10000360_pt1 | contig 46040 bp, 31 predicted proteins | sample COGITO_mtgs_1204_3_FD_184806 | JGI IMG/M metagenome (GOLD analysis project Ga0209308, IMG submission 184806) | Pelagic marine microbial communities from North Sea - COGITO_mtgs_120405 (SPAdes) (version 2) | ecosystem: Environmental > Aquatic > Marine > Epipelagic ... | reverse complement strand
GAAGCACTCGGTCAGCCTGAGTAATCCTACTCTTACTCCTAATCTCTATTTTTAGAGTTCTAGGATATGAATAAGAAGTAGAGATTAAGATTAAGTTTTTTCACTAAGAGTAAGTATTTAATTATGTCTCAACAAACGAATGATGATCCGATCGGCGTATTGCTGGTTGATAAACCACAGGGGATGACTTCACACGATATCGTTGCGCGCATGCGCCGCGTATTTCGTATTAAAAAGATTGGCCATGCTGGCACGCTTGACCCCATGGCGACCGGTTTATTGCTGATTCTAGTTGGTAAAGCGACCAAGGCCTCGCAGTTTCTGATGAGCATGGATAAGGAATACACCGGCGTGGTGAAGCTCGGTGAAGCGACTGATTCGCAGGATGCTGATGGCGAGATCGTTGAGACCAAGCCTGTGCCTGAATTGACGCAAGCGGATGTCGAAAAAGAGATGGCGACCTTTATGGGCGATCAATACCAGACGCCGCCGATGTTTTCCGCGAAGAAGGTCAATGGCCAGAAGCTCTATAAGTTGGCTCGCCAGGGTAAGACAATCGAGCGCGAAGCGCGTGTTATACATGTCAGCCGCTATGATATTCTGGATTTTAAACTTCCTGAAATTTCGATTATCGTCGGTAGCAGTAAGGGGACTTATATTCGCACACTAGCGCATGATCTGGGTGAGCGCCTCGGTTGTGGCGGTCACTTGTGCGCATTGCGCCGCACGCAGGTGGGCAAGTTTCGTATTGAAGATGCGAATACATTAGAGGAAATCGAAAATATGGCTCCCTCTGAGTTGCGCACTAAACTGATCCCAGTAAATCAAGCAGTGCCGAGTGTCGCGATGTAGAGAGGAGTGTGGTCGACCCGCCCACGTTGATGTCAATGAGGGCGATTCGCCGACACTCCTTTGCCATAATTTGAGCGCTTGCGCTGTAATGCTATTTCCTTAATTTTTTAATGATGCAACTTCCTGCCCACGTCGAACGCTTTGAGGAACTAGCTGGCCTGACGGGTGAGTTACATTTAGCCATTGGAGTATTCGATGGGGTGCATCTCGGCCATAAGGCGGTGATCGAATCGGCGGTTTTTTCGGCGCAGCGGTCGGGAGGCGTGAGTGGGGTGCTGACATTTGATCCGCACCCGAGTCGATTGTTTCGTCCAGATGCGCCGACGCTGTTGATGATGCCGATGGAGTTCAAGACGTCGATGCTACACACTGTCGGCGTGGATGTGGTGATCCAAAAGCACTTTGATCGTGTGTTCGCGGCAATTCCAGCGGAGGACTTTTTAGGAAATTTGAAAGCCGCCTTGCCGGCATTGAAATCAATCTACGTTGGCGAGAATTTTCGATTCGGCAAGATGCGCACTGGCAGTGTCGCGACTTTGATCGAGTCAGGCAATGAGCTTGGGCTTGGGGTGTTTAGTGTGGAACGTATTAAGCACAATGGAGAGCCGATTAGTAGCACACGTATTCGGCAAGATCTCGCGTCGGGTCGAATCGATGCGGTGAATGATTTGTTCGGTTATAACTATTACTCGAACGGGCGCGTTGTCGGTGGAGCTCGGTTGGGTCGTGAGATTGGCTTTCCAACCTTGAACCTGCCATGGGATCCAGAGTGTCGGCCGAGCTTCGGGGTTTACCATGTGCGCTTCCGCGGCGCGGCAGATCAGCCATGGGCATTTGCAGTGGCGAATTATGGCGTTAAACCGACGGTGGCGGAGGCAGACCAATTGCCAGCGCTGGAGGTGCATGCGCTGGACGACACGAAGCTGGATAGCGGCGACTCGATCGAGGTCGAGTGGTTACGTTTTATTCGGCCTGAACAAAAATTTGCATCTGTGGATGCGTTAAAGCTGCAGATTGCTAAAGATTGTGAGACAGCACGTGGGTTGTCGGTTGCCTCGGCTTAATCGCTGACGGCTGAGTTGAGGATGAGTGGTAGTGTTTTAAGTGTGATTCCTTTTGAAGAAACGAATGTAGGCTCGCAAACTGAGTAGCAGTCGCATCATTGTCCGGAATGCCTGATCGTATCATTGAATTTACTGTGCCTAAGGATGTGAAGTCCGGACGTGCGGATAAGATTTTTTCCGCAGAGTTTGATGACATCAGTCGTGTCCGATTGCAGAAGGCATTTGAAGCGGAGCTAGTGACTTTTGATGGCGAGATCATTGATAAGCGCTTCAAGGTGAATCGTCCGGGCGTGTTGCGCGCAGTGCTTGAAGAAGTGGTTTTGGGCGAGGGGCCGAAGCCGATGGATATTCCGCTTAGTATTATTTACGAAGATGAATCGATCGTGGTGGTCAATAAGCCTTCGGGCATGGTCACACATCCTGGTACTGGCACCGGAGAGGATACTTTAGTGCATGCGTTATTACATCATACCAATGGTAACTTGAGTAGTATTGGTGCGCCAGATCGCCCCGGGATTGTGCATCGATTAGACAAGGAGACGACTGGTCTGATCGTGGCAGCGAAGACGGATCGATCGCATCATAAGTTAGTCGCATCTTTTAGCGCGCGTGAAACGTATAAACGCTATATGGCGCTGGTGCTCGGTACGCCGCGTCAAACGGCGGGTACTTGCGATGGCCCGATTGGGAGACATAGTGTGGTGCGCACGCGTATGGCGATTATGGCAATGGGTAAAGAGGCTAAGACTGATTGGTCTGTGGAGCATAGTTTTGGCGGTCAAGTTGCGCTCGTGAGTTGTGTGATCCACACTGGACGCACGCATCAAATCCGGGTGCATATGAGTGGTATGAACCATCCACTGTTGGGCGATACGACTTATGGCTATAAGCCAAGCCGATTAAGAGGAATCGATGTGCCACGTATCATGCTGCACTCGACTGAGTTGCATGTGCAACATCCCGAGCGTGACGAAGAGATGGAGTTTGTTGCTCCGCTACCGGCAGATTTTAAAGCAATGATGGATCGACTGACTGTATAGTAGGACGCCACGAAACAGATTTTATGAATGCTGGGTTGTCTGTCGGGGCAGATTTGTTCTGTCTATCAGCATGTTATTGCGGTTTGTCGTGGGTTATTTATTGTGTGTCGGATTGTTAGCGACGTTGTCGGCTGCGCAAGCGCCTGTGCTGGCATCTGATCTGGCCACGCGTTATGCGCCGTACGCGAACTGGCAGTCGGTAGTCGATGTAGATGCGCTTGCACAGCGGGCGGAGTCGCGCTATTGGCGTACGGCAGAGGAAATTGCGTTGCAGCGTGGTGATGGTGACTTGCCTTTAGCTGGATTGCATATCGCGTTGGATCCTGGACACATCGGCGGGCAGTGGGCCGCCGCCGAAGGTCGGCAGTTCCGAATTGCAGAAGATGATTTCTATGTGCGAGAGGGGGAGTTAGTTCTCGCAGTCGCGGAGCTTGCTCGGACGAAATTGATGGCGCTGGGCGCTAAGGTCACACTGCTGCGGGAGGCGGCGTTGCGGGTTAATCCAAATAACCCAGTGGAGTATTTGGAATTGGCTGCAGAGCAGGTCTCGCCGCCGAATGAGTCCTCGCTCTCTGCCCTCTGGGAGTACGGCTGTGCGGTTCGAGTGCGGGCGGTTCATTTATCAATTGTAAAGGGAGACTTGATGGAACGAGCACGATTAGTGAATCGAGAAGTTCAGCCGGATGCGCTGATTTCTTTGCATATTAATGCGGCGGCTTGGCCCACAGAGAATGAAAGTGAAGCAAGCGACAGCGGCAACGCGATGCTTCGACTGGTGGATGCAAATAATCTACACGTGCTAATTTTTGGCTGTTTGAGCGATGATGAACTGCTGGCCGAGAACCAGCTGGAGCAATTGGCGGTAAAATTGACGAATGGCAGTGGTCCTGCAGAGCGGTTACTGGGCGGCGCGTTGGCGACCGCTTTGGCGGAGGCGACCGATCTACCAGCAGCGAGTTATCGGAGGAATAACGCGATTTTATTGAGTTCGCAGCAGCCTTATATGTTTGCGCGTAATCTATTATTACTACGTATGGCGGAGTGCCCAACGGTGCTGTTGGAGCCTTATGTCGCGAACAGTGTCGGCGCGTATGGTCGGCTACAGTCGGCGTTAGCAAATCGAGCTACGGGCCGTGCGCTCGCCGAGGATGATATTCTACTGCAGTACGCGGACGCAGTGGTCGCCGGCGTGCGGGCGTGCTATGGCCAAGAATAGTGCGATGCGCAAAGCCTCGTCGATACTTGCTTTGTACCCGAATGCGTTGAGTGCAATTTAGTTTATTTAATGAAACGGATAGACAATGGGTAAGTGTAGCTGGTGCCTTTGCTCGCTTTAATCGCGGCTATGATGGTATAGACGATGTTTAGAATCATCAAGGCGGGGATTATGAACAGGCCGACGATGAAAAAAATTAAGATGCCAGCGATAACGATGTAGATCGTCATCGAGATCTGAAAGTTGAGTGACTCCTTGCCGCAGAGATCGACGAATGGGTCCTCGTCGCGCTTGATGAGCCAGATGATGAGAGGGCCGAGAATATTGCCGAGCGGCACGCCGATCAGTAGGGTTAAGCTTAGTAAGTGACACAGCATGCCGGTGGTGTAGTCGGCTTTGACCTCAGTCGCTGGAAGGACTGGTGTTGCTAGGTTTTCGGCCTCAGTTGCAGATTCGCTTAGCTCGTCGTGATTTTCCATAGACCGTGAAGCCTAGTGGCTCGAATAACTCGGGCAACTGCGAAATCCGGATGGTCGGAGTGGGGGCGGCACCTTGTTTTCGACAGGAGGGAGGGCGACTCGCCCTCGTTGCGAGATGTGCCGTGGGCGGGTCGCCCACGCGCCTTACTTTTGTTCCGCACGCAGGAACACGATCGTGTTACCTTCAGATGCTGCTGCGTCGAATTGATAGCCGTTGGTGTTAAACGCCTTCAAGCCTGCGACGGTCTGCACTTTGTTCCGGACGATGTAGTCGGCCATCATGCCGCGGGCTTTTTTCGCGTAAAACGAAATGATTTTGAAGGTACCGTTCTTTGCATCCTTAAAGACGGGAGTGATGAGCTGTCCGTTGAGCTCCTTGAGCTTAACGGACGAGAAGTATTCGTTCGAGGCGAGGTTGACGACCAGGTCGCGAGCAGAGGCCTTCAGATCCTTGTTCAGAAGTTTAGTGATGGTCGAACCCCAGAATTGGTAGAGATTGTCGCCGCGGGTATTTTCGAACTTCGTACCCATCTCTAGGCGATAGGGCTGCATGCGGTCCAGCGGCCGCAGGACGCCGTAGAGACCGGATAGAATACGAATTTGTTGTTGCGCGGCAGCGAAATCTTCGGCCGACCAATCGGCAAGTGCCATGCCTTGATAGACGTCGCCGGTAAATGCCAGAATCGCTTGGCGGCTATTTGCTTCGGTGAAGCTCGGCTGGTAGTTCTGATAGCGTGCATGGTTGAGCTCCGCGAGTTTGGGGCTAATGTGCATAAGCGTACCGACCGCTTCAGGGCTGAGGGCTTTCAGCTGATGAATCAATTCGGCAGAATGCGCAGCCAGACGCGGTTGCGTCGCTTTGCTAGTGAGTAGTGGGGCCTGATAGTCGAGAGACTTTGCGGGAGATAGAAGAATCAACATACTTTCAAACAAACCTGAACTGTTTCGAGTGCAAGAGGGAAGCGATAAAAGTGACTGGCAAATACGCTTGGCGCCGCATAGGATCGAAGACATCACGCTTGCCAGCGAGCGGGAACCGTCTTTGCTTCTTCGGCATGGCCAACTTATCGCAGCCCAGATTTCTTGATTACACGACCGCACGCACAATCGCGGACGACTTCGGCACGCCCGTGTATGTGTATGACATGGCAACTTTGAAAGCGAATGCCGCCGCGGTGCTGGCATTTCCGAATGCCTTTGGTTTGACCGCGCGCTATGCGATGAAGGCATCGCCGAATGCCGCGATACTTAAAATTTTCAATGAGGCGGGTCTACAGATTGACGCTAGCTCGGGGCATGAGGTGCGTCGTGCGATTGCCGCCGGCGTGCCAGCAGCAAATATCAGCCTGAGCACGCAGGAGTTACCAGCTGATTTTGCAGAACTCTACGAGCTGGGAATTGAGATTAATGCCTGCTCCCTGAGTCAGTTGGAGCGTTTCGGCCAAGCCTGCCCAGGGAAAACGATCGGCCTGCGCTTTAATCCTGGCTCTGGTTCAGGTGGCAACAACCGCACCAATGTCGGCGGCCCTGCTTCGAGCTTCGGCATCTGGCATGAATGGATTGATCAGGTGCAGGCGATTGTGCTTCAGTATGGCTTGCAGGTGATTCGTATTCATACGCACATCGGTTCGGGCAGTGATCCCGCGGTGTGGCAAAAGATTTCTGGCATGAGCCTGGATCTGGTGCGCCAGTTCCCTGACGTGGTGGCGCTCAATCTTGGTGGCGGCTACAAGGTGGCGCGCATGGAGAGCGAAGTCGGCACAGACCTGCAGCAGTGCGGGGCGCCCGTGGCGGAAATGTTCCGCGAATTTGCCCAGGCCACGGGTCGCGAGATTCGTTTGGAAATTGAGCCAGGCACATATTTGTTGGCAAACACCTGTGCGGTGTTGTCCACCGTGCAGGACGTGGTCAGCACCGGAGCGGATGGCTATGATTTCCTCAAGCTCGATACCGGGATGACAGAGATCTTACGTCCGTCGATTTATGGTGCGCAGCACCCGATCTACATCCTCCAGCCCGAGGCCGCCACCGAAACGCGCGCTTATGTGATCGCCGGGCATTGCTGCGAGTCAGGCGACATTCTGACGCCTGCACCGGGAGATCCTGAATTATTGGCGACACGTGCATTGCCGCTGTGCCAGATCGGCGATTTGTGTGTAATTGATGGCGCGGGTGCGTATTGTGCGGCGATGTCGACCAAGCACTATAACTCTTATCCCGAAGCCGCCGAAATCATGCTCGATGCGGCAAAGGTGCCACATTTGATCCGCCGCCGTCAGAAGCTTGCAGACATTTGGGCCAACGAAGTAGCGTTGGACTAAGATCCAGTCTGAGCTCGTACAACGTGTCGGCAGGGCGGCGCGACACCATTCAGAGTCCAGCAGGGCGCTCTGCCGCAGGCGTTCAGAATGTTAGTCTGTATCTTTTCTGCATCCCTTCTTGCATTGCAGGGCACGGCTAGGTTATTGATTCGTGTAGTTTCATTAATTACCTCTACCCCTCAAGTTATGAAAATCGATCATCCTCGAGTACATCGTCAGGCGTGCCTCAAAATTGTTTTAGGGCTGTTGTCCGTGTGGTTCACTGTTAGCTTCGGCTGCGGTATCATTTTTCGTGAATGGCTAGATGCCAATGCGCCACAAGTCGGCAATGCACCGTTCGGGTTCTGGATGGCGCAGCAAGGCGCGATCATCTGTTTCGTCTTATTGTTGTTGGTGTATGCGTTCTTGATGAACCGTCTCGACGCCAAGCACGGCTATACTGAACATAAATAACGCGGATATATACGATGACGCAAGATCACCTAAATTTCATTTTTATCGGTCTCTCTTTTGCCATTTATATTGGCATCGCGGTTAAATCCCGCGCGGGTTCGACTAAGGAATATTATACGGCTGGCGGTGGCGTGTCACCACTTGCTAATGGTATGGCCACTGCGGCGGATTGGATGTCGGCCGCGACGTTTATCTCGATGGCGGGCACGGTCGCTCTGAGCGGCTATGATGCGTCGCGTTTCTTGATGGGCTGGACCGGTGGTTTCGTCTTGTTGACTATCCTAATGGTTCCCTACCTGCGTAAATTTGGCAAGGCGACCGTGCCTGATTTTATTGGCGACCGCTATTATTCAAAGCTGGCGCGCGGTGTGGCGGTGATTTGCGCGATCTTTATTTGCATGACTTACATCATGGGCCAAATGCGTGGCGTGGGTGTGGTGTTTTCGCAGCTATTCGGGATTGGGATACCAGCCGGGGTGCTGGCTGGCGCGTCGATCGTGTTTTTCTACGCGGGTTTAGGCGGCATGAAGGGCATTACCTATACGCAGGTCGCTCAATACTGTGTGATGGCTTTTGCCTATACGATTCCTGCGATCTTTATTGCGATGGCGTTGACGGGGAATGTAATTCCGCAACTTGGGTTGATTGGTAACTATACTGCCGATGCTGAGGTCATTCCATTTTTTGAGAAGCTGAATAATATCAATCTCGAACTTGGCTTTCAGGAATTCACCGCTGGTAAGCTCTCGAAGATAAACATGTTTTGCATCACTGCGGCACTGATGTGTGGCACGGCGGGTTTGCCGCACGTGATCGTACGCTTCTTCACGGTTAAGAATGTCGGCGCGGTGCGTAAGTCGGCTTGTTGGACGCTGCTGTTTATTGCAGTGATTTATCTCACGGCACCCGCGATTGGTGCGTTCTCTCGCGTCAACCTGATCAACAACCTGCACCAGACCAGCTATACGGAAGCGCCTGCATGGTTTAAAGATTTCGAGGCAACTGGCCAGATGGCATGGGTCGATAAGAACAACGACGGTGTGATCCAATATTTTGGGCCGGCAAAATCCGAGATCGGCTCGAACAGTGTTTTTCAAGGTAAGGCGCCAGCGTATCCGGTCTATGACGCGCCAGAGGAGCAGCGTATCGGTTCGCTCGGTCAACGACTACTGGCTAATAAAGGTGATAACTCCAACCCGAACGAGTTGTGGTTTGGTAATGATATTATGGTGATGGCGAACCCGCACATGGCAGGGTTGCCGATGTGGGTGATTTCGTTGCTGATGGCAGGCTGTATAGCCGCGGCACTATCGACCGCGGCAGGCTTGCTGCTAGTGCTTTCGACTTCGATCTCACACGACTTGATGAAGAAGATTATCAAGCCAGATCTGAGCGATCGGGAAGAAGTACGCTACGCGCGGTTCGCTTCATTTATTGCACTAGTGGTGGCGGCGTACTTTGGCATTAATCCGCCGTCAGCATTTATTGCGAAGACCGTGGCATTTGCTTTCGGGCTCGCGGCTTCTTCCTTCTTTCCAACGTTGTTGATTGGGATCTTCTCAAAGCGCATGAATCGTGAAGGCGCGATTGCTGGAATGCTCTGCGGTATTTCGTTTACGATCGGCTATATTGTTTACTTCCAATTTCTTGATGGTCATGCAGATCAATATTTCCTCGGCATCTCTCCTGAGGGGATCGGCTTCGTCGGCATGTTGATCAACTTTGGTGTCGCGTTCTTGGTCAGTGCCTTCACTCCGGAACCGCCGCAGGAAGTGCAGGACATGGTTGAAAATATTCATATTCCTAGCGGATCAGGCGAGGCGTCACATCACTAGAGCCCTAAATTAATCGGGCATTTGGCTACAAGAGTTCTGTCAGTTAACTACTTAGCTAAACCGAGATTGAACTTTAGGCGTTGGTACTCGTAGCCCTAATTGGGAGGCTCTGGCAATGGCCATGAAGAGTTTCAGAGATTGTTATTTTTAGATCATGAGTGCCTATTGTCGTATGCGGTTGGATTGCCTATAGTGCGCAATGCAATTTACGCCTTCTTTTCATGCACAACATTCGCCAATGGGTGCGCACAGCTCATTTACAATCGGCATGGCGAGTACGCCTAGAGGCATGACGTTAGAGTGTGATTACCGCTGGGGCGCAGATGCGTTTCAAGCACTTGGATTGACGCTCAAAGTGCTGACTCCCTTTTTCTTGATTCCTGCCCCTAATGTTGCAGGTCAGTCGACGCTTAAGTTTGCCAGTTGCCCTGCCCCAAGGCAGGTGACAGCGCCCCAAAAGTAAACCTCAACAAGTTTTATCAATCCCTCGCAACATGTCTTATATGTCCAAGCAAACATACAAAGTACTTACATTGCTATTGCTTTGCTCCATCCGCATACACTTGGTCGCCGCACCTCTAGCCGAGGGCAAGGCGCGCTTTCTGGGTTGCAACTTCACCGACTCCAGCCAGCCGGGGCTAGTGGATTACTGGAATCAAACTGTCCCTGGCAACTACGGTAAATGGGGCTCAGTCGAGCGCACCCGTGACGTCATGAATTGGACTAACCTGGACGAAGCATACAACGTGGCGCAGACTCAAGGGTTTCCTTTCCGCTATCATGTACTGATCTGGGGTAACCAGCAACCCAGTTGGATGGACACTCTTTCCAGCTCAGATCAACGAGCCGAAATCGAGGAATGGTTCGCCGCGGTGGCTACGCGGTATCCGGGAATCGACTACCTCGAGGTCGTGAACGAGCCGCTGAACGCCCCGCCAGATGGCAACAATGATAGAGCCAACTACATCGCCGCCCTCGGTGGCACAGGGTCCAGCGGCTGGGAATGGGTGCTAGAATCCTTTCGCCTCGCGCGTCAATATTTCCCTGGAACTCAACTAGTACTCAATGAATACAACGTTATACGCAATAACGACAATACCACCAACTACCTCGCCCTCATCGGGCTGCTCCAGGCTGAGGACCTCATCGACGTCATCGGCTTTCAGGGACACGCATTCACGACTAACCCCGCATCCGTAGGTGCCATGACCACCAGCATCAACCGATTCGCAGCCACCGGCCTGCCTGTCATGGTGACTGAAATGGACATTGATGGCGCGGTATTCGTGGATCCCAACTGGATTCAGGACGACGCCCTGCAACTGTCCGAATACCAACGCGTGTTCCCCCTCTTTTGGGAACACCCCGCCATCGTCGGCGTTACCTTGTGGGGCTGGCGTCCCGGACTGTGGCGCGACACTGAAATGGCCTACCTACAGGACACTGACGGCACGGGGCGTCCCGCGCTGCAATGGCTCAGGCACTACGTGGCTGGGGAGGAACCGATCATGAGCTTCGAAGCCTATGCGACCATCCAGGGGTTGCTCGATAGTGAGCGCCTGATTGATGGCGACGCGGATGGCGACACATTGTCCAACGGTCAGGAATACTTTGCTGGCACACGCTTTGATCACTTCGACCCGCCGCCGGGCAGATGGGATTTCGCACCCAGTTCTACGGAGATGGCATTACCAGTTTCCCCGCTGGTGGATGCGGGCAAGGTTTACATAGAGCGCAATGCCGTGGTATCGGACACCGGATGGCTCACTTCAGGCTCCTACAACTGGGACACTCAGACCGCCACCAACACCACCTACTCGGGCCAAGAAAGCAAGGTGCGGAGATCCTTCGACACCGATATTGCTCAGTTCTTTGAGCCCGCTTTCGATAACGGTGATATCTTTTACGAAGCCAATATCGGTTGGGGCTCTGTCCGCTTTGAGTGTATTGAGGATAGAAAGGCCGCAGTAGCCCAATATCGGGTCCATTCGGACGCAGTCTTGCTGGCCGAATTGACTGATGCCGTCGCCAACAATGGCACTGTCAGCTTCGACGTAACGATCCTAGCAGCAGACTACGATCCGACAGACAGGCCTAGTCGGTTTGATCTCATCCTAGCGGGCAACACCTCCGTAGATGGTTTCAGCCCATCCATCGAAGTCGATCCTGGCTTTGATTTCTCAACCTTGCAGGCGGACGTTTCGCAGTCGGCTCACATCACGGTCAATATCGCCGACCTGAATTCTTTCACAGATATTGCCGGAAGCACTTACGTGCAACTTGCCTTCGGATCATGGGTGCCCGCCGGTGAAATCATTGGCAATGCCGCCGCATCAGGGAAAATCGTCACCTTCTATATTGACAACCTGACTGTAGACGCTGTGCCAAATTCCGCCCCTCATATCAAGTTCAACGGCAGCGGCACAAGCGCCATACCCCAACGCTTCTACCGCCTTCGCTATGAGCAGTAATATCACGCAAAAGCTGATTCCTGCATTAGAGGACTTGGTGTTAGCATGCGTGTAGCTTTGAAGGCGGGCGTACTTGTTTTCAGCAATTGCAGCGCTAGAACAACTGTGTCTCAAGCAAGTTCATTTTTGTATCTTTTAATGGATGTTAATAATAGGGAATTTTTGTGCGCAATTTCCTTGAATCTTCGGATGGGCCATTAAGAGTTTCATTAATTATTATTTTTAATTCATGAGTATTCATTGTTCAACGCCACTAGATTGCCTAGAATAGTGGATGCAATTTACGCCTTCTTTTCATGCGCAGCACTCGCCAATGGGCGCGCATAGCTCATTGACAATCGGCATGGCCGGGGCGCCTGGAGGCATGGCAATGGAGCGAGGTAGTCCCGCAGACAGTGCGGTTTTTATTGGCTATAAAACCGCTTCAGGTCGCATTCATTCGATGCCCTTTTATCAGGGGGGTGATAACGATGCGGAGCGTTACAGCCAATCGAGCGCCGAAGGCGGAACTAGTGCCTGCGTATTTGATGAGGCTGTGTTAGGGCGTGATTACTGCTGGGCGACGGATGCGTTTCAAGCGCCTGGCGTGACGCTCAACGTGCTGACTCCCTTTTTCTCGATTCCTGATCCTCTGGTTGCAGATCAGTCGACGCTTAAGTTTGCCAGTTGTCCTGCGACGTTCTTGAGCTTGATGATTGAGAATGATAGCGACGAGGACTGGGATGGATTTTTTGCATTAAAAAATGATAAATATTGGTCACCCTTGTCGAGTAGAGGCGAGGGGCAGTTACGCGGAGCTGTGAGCCGAGATTCTATGGGTTTTGCAACGGATGCTGAGGTTGAGGAATTTTGTGATTTTAGTGTCGATCGCGCGCTGGATGCGCAACATACGACACCCAATTTTTTATTGGGTCCCGTGGCTGGCGTGCGCTTCAAAGTGGCTGCTGGCGAGCGCCGAGAAGTTCGGATTACACTCGGTTATTATGTATCAGGTGTTGCGACTTTTAATCATACAGCGAGTTATTGGTATACGCAGTATTTTGATAACATTGAGTCTGTTTTCTCATATGCGGTAGAGCATTTTGATGCGTACGCCAAAGAGGCACAGATTCGTGATGCTGAGCTACTGGCATCTGGATTAACGGATGCACAGCAATTCATGATCGCGCATTCCACGCGCAGTTATTATGGATCAACGCAGTGGCTCGTCGATCCCGATGGAAAGCCTTTGTGGGTGGTAAATGAAGGTGAGTATTTGATGATGAATACGCTTGATTTGACCGTCGATATGCTGTTCTTCGAATTACGTTTTAACCCCTGGACAGTACGCAATGTATTGAACCAATTCGTAAGCCGATATTCGTATGAGGATGAAATATTTTCTCCCGAGGCACCAGAGACTCTGTTGCCCGGCGGAATTTCCTTCGCGCATGACATGGGTGTAGCCAATCACTTTAGTCCGGAGGGCTATTCTAGTTATGAGTGTAGTGGTTTGGACCGGCTCTGCTTTTCATACATGACCTGCGAGCAGTTGACCAACTGGGTGCTGTGCGCGGGCGTGTATGTAGCCAAGACTAAGGATCTGGAGTTCGCGAGAAAGCACACGGATGTGTTAACGCGCTGCTTTGATAGTTTGTTGCGTCGTGACCATCCAGAGCCTGAGCACCGCAATGGTCTGATGAGCTACGAAAGCTCGCGGACTAAGGGCGGCGGTGAGATCACGACTTACGACTCACTAGACCATTCCCTCGGGCAGGCGCGTGACAATATTTACCTCGGCGGAAAATGCTGGGCGTCTTACTTAGCCCTGGAATACATTTTCAATGCCTTAGGTGATTCTCAGCTCGCTGAATCGTGCCATGCTGCTGCGTTGCGTTGTAGTGAAACCTTGGCAAATGCTTTTAGTGAATCAGACGGCTTTATACCTGCTGTGTTAGATGGCGAAAATAGCAGCGCCATTATCCCCGCCGCGGAAGCGTTAGTTTATCCGTGGGAGATGGGCATTCGAGATGCGATCGCCGAGGATGGAGCTTACGGACCTTATATTGGTGTGTTGAAGCGCCATTTGATTGGCATTTTGAAGCCCGGAATTTGCCTCTATGCCGATGGTGCATGGAAGTTGTCCAGTAGTGCCGATAATTCTTGGATGAGTAAAATTTGCCTGAATCAGTATGTGGTTCGTGAAATATTAGGCATTAGCTATGAGGGTGAGGACCGTGCGGATGCAGCCCATGTCCAATGGCAGGTCGAAGGGTCGAAATTTTATGCATGCTCGGATCAGTTTACTTCCGGCAAGCCGATTGGTAGCTTGTATTATCCGCGCATTGTGACGAGTTTACTGTGGATGTCAGAAAGTCGGTTCGCTTGCGCAACAGAGGTTGCTCAAGTCGCTACGACCACTCAATAACAGAGGTGCCTCATTTCACTCAAAGCCTTTCTGTCTGCTAGAAAGTTGGTTTTAGTCTAAGCGATGTCAGCGCCAACTTTGCTTTTCATCTCCGAATGATTTGCTCGTTTTACGTGGATGTGTTCAGGGTGACCCCGTCAGCTGCAGTGGATATTGATCCATTTGGCCAAGTTCAATATACTGGATTTTATGGGATCTATGATGTGACAGTTAAATTGGACGACATCGAATTGACCGCGGAATTTGAATGACTACCAGGCGGAACAAGGGCGGTTTCACTGATGCTAATACTCGTCGCTGAATCATCATTTCCCCTACTGCACTTGGGCTTGTTGTGGGTTTATAAGGTAGAGTTTTCTGCGGTCGTGAGCCTATTTGGATCCTGACATTATTTTAGCCAGCAAACTCATTTCAGTGGTTGGTTTCACTTTCCATCATATCGGCGTCATTTATCGCAGTATGCTGAATCCTTAATCCTGTGTTATGGTAAAAGTTAACTATTGCCGACTGCTACAGTCACGACATCTACCTTAATCCGACATGCAGAGCGCCGCATGCACCCGAAACAATGTTAGCATTACCCCGAGTATTTAACTTCTTAATATTGATATCGCTTTCGTCCGCGGTCGCGCAGGCGCTGACAGTCGGCGCGTATTGGGCGTTTCAGACAGAGCAAGACCCGGGAGATACTTTTTCTGAAGTGGTAAATGTCGCTAATTGGGCGAATGGAACAGCGTCATTTTCTTATAGCGGCAGTCGCAAAACGGATTTCACTAATTTTGGCTTAGGTTATACTGCATACGATGGATCAGTGTGGGCTCGAGGAAAAGCGCTCGGATGGAATACGAATGCCGCTTCGTCGACGAGTAACACTTTTCAAGTTAGCCTGGATACTACGGGGGTTGAAGGTATCTCAGTGCGTTTTAAATATCGCCTCAACGGAGTGCAGAGCAGCGCGGGTTTGGTTGAGGCCTTAAGCAATTTCGAATACAGTGTCGACGGCGGCGGCTTTATCGCTGTGCCGGGAGTCAGCCTGGCGCTCAATAATAATGACAATTATAATAATGAATGGAGTGCAGATTTAAATGCAGTTACTGCGATTGAGAATGCAGGATCCATTACCTTGCGTTGGACATTTCCAGACCTAATTCAAACCATTGGGGCGCAAATTCGAGTCGATGATCTTGAGTTAGTTGGTTTGTACGATTCGGTCAATTATACGAACTCGAGCAGCGCGGTGCTTGAGCTCCGGACTCAGGTTAAGGCCTATACGCCGAGCACCTTTTCTGCCAGTACTGTCAGTTATAATTTGTCTGGTGTCGATGCGGATGACTTTGAAATTTCAACGAGTGGTGTCCTAACCTTCAAAACTGCGCCAGTCTATGTAAGTCAGTCGTCGTATACCGTGGTGGTTGAAATGACAGACGCGCAAGATGCTTCTAAGGTCGAGCATGAAACTGTGACGGTGACGATTCTTAAGAGTGCTGCAATCACCAGCCGAGAGCGTCATCACCCTGCGGGGCAGTATAATGTTCTTTTCATTCCGATCGATGATCTGCGCCCGTTGCTCAATGTCTACGGCGAAGACGATCCACTTAAGCCGATTACAATTGATGGGGAATCAGGCACACCCAATTTTGACCGACTGGCTGCATCTGGAGTGACCTTCCTGAATGCCCACTGCCAGCAAGCAATTTGTACCGCATCGCGAGCATCGTTCCTGACTGGCTTGCGTCCGGATACAACGCGTAATTGGGCTCTTTCTACCCGCTTCCGTGAGGTCATGCCAAATGTAGTGACACTACCTGAACACTTTAAGAACAATGGTTACGTAACATATGGAGTGGGCAAAGTCTTTCATGGCCAGTCGTCCGATCACCAAGATGATGACCACAACTCGGGTGCCGACTCATGGAGCGAAGGTTGGCATAATCCCAGTGATGGTCGTTTTAACTTTTATGAAAGAGGGGACAATCCGAACGTTTGGAATACTTGGAACAAAGCCGCGATGGCAGACGCAAGTAGTGTCTCCGCGACAGATGTGGGTGAATACAAACGAGATGGTGTTACAACGATTGAAGACAGTGATTACAAAGACGGTCGCGCTGCCGAGTTGGCGATCGAGAAAATCGCTGAGTATGCACTCAATGGCACTCGCTTCTTTATGGGCTTAGGCTTTCAAAAGCCACACCTGCCCTTCAATGCACCGAAAGACTATTGGGATCTATATGATCCCAGCGCGATTGATATGAGTAATTATTTGGGCACAAGAAGCATGCCCACTGGTGCGAACTCTTTTACTGCACCCTATGGAGGCGAGCCATCCTCTTATGGCGATGGTGAGACTTATTTACCGACGGTTGAAGAGCCTGACCTCAGTATTTTCTTTAATGATAGAATGCCAAATGTGGATTCCGCAAGACACCTCATACATGGTTACATGGCCTGTGTTTCTTTCATCGATGCGCAGTTGGGGAAAGTATTAGATGCCCTCAAAGATCCCAACGGTGATGGGTCGGATGCAGACTCCATTGCCGATAATACGATCGTAATTTTATTTGGTGACCACGGCTTCCACCTAGGCGACCACGGCGCATTTTGGGCGAAGCACAGTAATTTCGAAGTTTCCACGCGCGTACCTTTTATCATTCGCTCCCCCGGGATTAGCGCTTTGGGAACAGCTGGAACAATGACCAATGCACCAGTTGAATTGGTGGATGTTTTTCCCACACTGCTCGATCTCTGCAGCTTACCAATTCCTGACGAAACGACCAGTATTGCAGATGATATTATTCGTTATCAGATTTTGGAAGGTACCACATTGCTACCTCTATTAGAAGATACTCAGCAACCTTGGAAATTAGGCGCCTTTAGTCAGTATCAACGAAATATTTCGTACAAACCCAGTTATGATTCGAATCCGCTCTCAGCTGCTGGTCCAGGTAAGGGGATGGGATACAGTATTCGTACGGATCGTTACAGGTATACTGAATGGTGGCGCACAACCGGGGACTATGGGGCATTTAATGGTTCTTCTTCACAACCGTATGACCCAGACGCCAGTCAAGTCGTTGCCAATCAAGCTAGCTTCGTCGAGCTATACGATTACCAGAACGACCCCCTCGAGACAGAAAATCTAGCTTATACGCAAGCGACTGCGCATGCGGCACTGATCACTGAGTTGCAGGCACTACTACATGATTCTGATAATAGTGATTATGTGGGCGATGGCTGGAAAAAGGATTTACAGAGCTCTCCATACAATGCCCCCGCTAGCTATCCGGTGACGAAGTCGCAATGGATAACGCTGCACCAGACTCCTGGGCATACTGCCGCGGATCTCGTCGATACTGAGGATCCCGACCACGATGGCATTCCTAATCTTTTGGAATATGCCATGGGTACGCATCCGTTTGAACACAATCCTGCCCAAGTCTCGATGAGTGATTCAGCCGGCGCTATAGCGATCCAATATCCAGAAGTGACAACTCGAGGCGACGTTTCGTTGATACCAGAGACCAGCGCATCGCTACAAACCCCCGCTTGGTCAGCAGTCAGTACGACCACGACAAATACTGTCGGCGCGAAGCGCATGCAAGAAGCGTCATTGACGACTGCAGGTGGAACAGGATTCCTCAGGCTGCGTGCCGTCGAAGAGTAGCCGTTTAATGGGCAAAAATACATGTACTCGTAGATTTAAAACAGCCTACGACAATTTTTTTGATAAAACTAAAAACGAACAGAATGAAACAAATCTTCACAATTGCTTTCGGCTCTAGCCGAGTGTGCCAGCTATTACTGAGCGCTTTATTTCTGTTTTGTGCTCAAGCGACGGTCTGTATCGCGCAGCCTAATGTGATCCTGATTATATGCGATGATTTGAACGACTCGGTCGAAGGTATGGGAGGTCACTCACAAGCCTATACCCCAAATATTGAGCGTCTCATGGACCAGGGTGTTCGCTTTACCAACGCCCATTGTAACGCACCGATATGTGGGCCTTCGCGGGCGAGCTTGTGGAGCGGTCTATTGCCTAGCACCAGTGGCTACTATGGGTTTGACCAGCAGTCTAACGACTGGCGGGACTTTGAGATCTTAGGCGATGCAGTCACCTTGATGGAGCATTTCAAAGCGAATAGCTACACAGTTTGGGGCAGCGGTAAAATCTTCCATAATGGGCATGACGACAACACTGTCTTCAGCGTGATTCCAGCGGATGATGGCGCCGGGCCATCTGACTTCGGACCTTTCCCTTGGAACGGAGAGGTCCCGCTGACAGGCAACTACACCGGCGAACAGCATCCCGATATGCCCACAAGTAATTGGGGCTATTATCCCAGCACGACCTCATTAGACAATAATCCCGGAGATACCCTCGGCTATGAAAATTATCAGTGGGCTTTAAAAGATGGGCCATTTACATACACAAGTGAATCAGGGGCTTTAGGTGTCAATGGAGATGTTCGAGACCTCATGCCTGACGAGATTAGTGCACAATGGGCTGAGGGCAAGTTAGGGCAGGCCCATAGCAACCCTTTTCTCATGGTAGTCGGCATGAATAGACCGCACGCACCGTTCTATGCCCCGAAGGAGTTCTTCGATCTCTTCAGAGATGCACAAGGGAATAATACGGTCACTTTGCCGCCGCACCTTCCAAATCAGGACGACTTAGCCGATCTTCCTGAAATCGCAATAGGCAGACCCTCTGGGGACCTGCTTAATCGGGGCTACCAGAGCGGCATAGATAAGTATAAGCAAGACTATGGCAACGGTGCGAATGAGTGGTGGCTTAATTTTGTCCAAGGATACCTCGCCTGCGTGGCTTTCGCGGACCATCAAGTAGGTGTCATTTGGGATGCTTTGCAGGCCAGTGATTACGCTAGCAATACAATCGTGATTGTAACCAGCGACCATGGCTATCATCTGGGCGAGAAGGATCACTCCTCCAAAACGACGCCGTGGGAAGAAACGACCCGAGTGCCGCTAGTCATCTACACCCCAGAGATGCGCCCAGGTGGCAGCCTTGAATCTGTGGCGGGGCTTGAGTGTCGTGCACCCGTGTCGTTAATCGATCTCTACCCGACCTTGAATGCGCTCTGCGACATGCCTGCCGATCCTAACGGAGGAGCTGGCAAGAATAATACGGTTCTAGATGGCAACGATTTGACTCCACTCCTAGAGGCGCCTTTGGCAGGGCAGTGGGATGGGCCGAGGGTGTCGCTCTCACACCTCCATAACGCTCGAGTGGACTGGCCGGAAGATACGAAGAGCCCATGGGCGCTCAATCACCACGCGGTCCGCTCTGAGAATTATCGCTATATCCGTTACAGCGATGGATCTGAAGAACTCTACGATCATTCCTTAGATCCGAATAATTTGCCCAACCAGGTAGATCCGAATGAATGGACCAATCAGGCGGGCAATCCGGCCTATTCACCCGCGAAAGCTGTGATGAAACAGCGACTTTTCGAATCACTCGGCATGGCTAATGCAGACAATCTGGTAGTCAACGGCAGCTTCGAAAGTGACCTGAGTAACTGGGTGGTCGGTGGCTCGGCAGGGGCCACACTCAATGCAACAGATTCATTAGCAGGCGATCGCTCCGCATTGGTCACGATTAGTGGCACAGTAAGCAACGAGGCATTCGTGGACTACCAGTTTAATGATGCCGACGGAACAGCACTTACTGAGCAATCCAATGAGGGGAGTGATGCTGGCTCGTGGAGCTTTGGCTCGTTTCGAGTACAATCTGGCGCGCTCAATGTAGGCTACACCCAGGAATTTAAGTCTCCAAAGGCAGATGATAACTTAGCGGCTAGTGGGAACACAAATCCAGTCTATCGAACATACACCCTGGACTCTGCCATGACTACTGGCGATTTTGACTTCGTCGTCGATTTTGCTGAATGGGACCTTCGCCGAAATTGGGATAGCTCTGCCAGCTCGGCAGCAGGTAAAGGGATGCAGTTTTCGCTTATGGGGAACGGCATTGTCAATGTGCGCTTCGAGACTTACGCAACTACTGGCTTCCGCGCCAATGTCTCGGGGCTGGAGGCTGGCAATGCCTATGGTAATACTTTTGACTTCCCGTTAAACCGCCGCGAGCTGAATGGAGGTTTGCTACGAATTACTGGAAATCTCGATAGCGGCACTTGGGCGGCTTCCGCAAATGACGGGGAGGGCGGTGCCTACCAGACGATTGTGAGTGGGTCAGGCCTGACTAGCATTAGTGGCATTCGCTTTAATACCCTCTCCCCATCTGATGGATCTTGGGGCGGAGCGGGTGCAGGCACCGCGACTGATCCAACAGTTGATGGCACCTCTGGCGACTACATACGGATAGATAAGATGACCTTATCAAATACGATTACTACCTTAGATGGGGGGCTTGAGCAGAATATGCTAGCAGTGCTTGAGCCGGGCAAAAGTTATCATGTTTCTGCGTGGGCTAGAAGTAGTAGCTCGGGCGCAGTTCAACTTGATATGAGAGAAACGACCGGCTCTGGCCAAGCGACCGATGTTGCCATCGGTAGCGTCGCGGCAAACGACACTGAGTTCCTGCTGATCGAGGGCGACTATACGGTCCCTGATAACCTTACGGGACTCTCACTGATCGCCCGCGGCGCAGGTTTTTCCCTCGATCATGTGCAGGTTTACGAATACCAAACTCTTAACATGGTTGCATCCGTGTTGATCGATGATGGAGATGGTTCGATCTCGCTCGGCTGGAACGCGGAATTGGGTGTTTCCTATCGGCTAGAACAGTCGTTGAACCTAGCCAATGATTGGGTGGTACTACAAAGTGATTTGACTGCGGATAAATCGAATATGATTTGGGCGCTTACAGAGAATCCGACTGGCCCCCGCGCTTTTTGGAGGGTGATTAAAAACCCATAGGCAGACGTCCCTCATTCGTAGGTATCTCCACCATTCAGCTGTTGCCGCTGCTAGTCTGTGCTTTGTAGGACAAGGCTTAAGGTCCAATGGCTGCTTTATTCCTCAGGGTGAATGGCTCAAGCATTCGATGGCAATTTAAGGCGTTTGCGATAATTTCCCGGGGTCGTCCCATGTTCAGCCCGAAAGCTATTGATCAAAGAATTGACTGAGTAGTAGCCACAGTTTTTAGCGATTTCATCCAAGTTGGCCTCTGTCGTTTGCAGCAAGTGTGCCACCGCATGCGTGCGTTGATGGCGTATTTCTTGCCCAGGTGATTTACTGTAGCAGTTGGCAAATGCCTTTTGCAGACCTTGCTGAGTGACGCCCATGGCCTCTGCGACATCCGTTGCCTGTATACCATGATAGAAATTATCTTTGATCCAGTGCAGTGCATTAGCTACTAATGGGTTTGCGACTGCGTAGCAATCTGTACTGAGCCGTGAGACGACACCGCTTGGCGGGTGACGTAGGATGGAATCGGAGCTTCTACTAGAGTTAGAATCCAGTAATTTTTGCAATGTTCTTGCGGCGGTCAGGCCGAGTCCTTCCTGGTCGCTATCAACACTACTGAGTCCGACGCTCAGACCTTGGTTGACTAAATCATCATTGTCGACCCCCAGCACCGCGATGTTTTCTGGCACGCGCAGATTGTTTTTGAGGCATATAGAGATCATCTCAGCTGCCGCGGTATCTTGGAAAGCAAAGAAACCCACCGAGAGTTCTTCCATTTTACGGCCCTGCGCTTGAGCGAGGTCATGCAATTCCTGAATTACTTTGCTTTCAGTCCTACCCGCGGAATCAAACACGGTGACTTTGCCGCCATCCGCTTCCATGTGGTTGATAAACGCTTGCAGACGCTCCTCATACATTTTGATTCCATCGGCCGTTAAGGCAAAGACCTGTTTATAACCATGGTCCCTGAAATGTTCGGCAGCTAGTCGGCCGATTGCTTCATTGTCAGTCACGACCCTGGGAATCGATAGATTGTGGTCGCCGAGCCCGAGGTCGACCAAGGGAATTTTGTGTGTGCGAAAATATTCGAGTGTTTGTGTGCATTGCAGCAGAGCAATACAGCCGTCTCCTTGCCAATTGTTTAGAATGCCCTCGTTGTGGGTAAAGCTCTTCGGGCAATTCAGTTGCCAACCGTTTTCACGCGCAATTTGAGCGACTCCTCGGTGGATGCGGTAGTCATACCATTCAAGCAGCAGCAGGATGTGTTTACGTCGTAACATGGGCTAAGCCGTTTTTCTAAGGGGGCCAAGAAACAACTGTAGTTTAATCTAGATAGTGAGTTTATCTAAGAGGTAAAATTGAACCGTAAATAACATAAAATGAAACTGATTGTTTGGCAACTATGGATCCTGATTCTTGTGAATTTCATTAATTTGTATTTTTAAGTCATTTGTGAGTATATAAAAAGCAGTCAATTTTTACTAAAATCCACGTTTTCTGCAATTTAGCCATCGGTACTATTTATATTTACACGTATAAAGTAATTTGTTAAATCTCTGTCATTTCGCGTCATCCTTTGTTTTGCTCCGTATCCGACGCCCCATTTGTCCCCTTTCGCTAAATGAAAAATCGTTCTGCACCAACTCATGGTTTTGCGCTGGTTATCGCGCTGTCCCTGATGGCCTTCGTACTACTGCTAATTCTGAGCATCACCACGCTGGTGCGGGTCGAAACGCAGAGTTCGAATATTCAGCTTGCTCAGCTTGAGGCACGCATGAATGCCCAGCTCGGGGCAATGATCGCGCTGGGGGACTTACAGCGCTACACAGGGCCCGATCAGCGGGTGACGGGAACGGGTGAGTTAATCGATACAACCGTGGACTCTAAAAAACAACATACAGCGGTTTGGGATGCCACGGCAGCAGCAGGTGAGGATCCGATTAGTTGGTTAGTCTCCAAGTCACAACAAGCGCCATTTAATGAAGCAGAAGCTACCGATTCGGAATGGCCGATTTTAGTTTCTGAGAAAACTAGTAATGGAAACTTTTTAGCCGAAGCGGTTCGCGCAGAGCCAGTGCCTATTACGGGGCAGAACAACGAAAATACTGGAGAATACGCATGGTGGGTCGGCGATGAGGGCGTCAAGGCAAAGCTGACCCTAGTCGAAGACGAGAACTTAATTGCAGGTGATTCTACAGCGCGCCTTCGCACGGCGACACGGAGTGGGGTGGAAGCATTGGATTCAATTGGCACAACGTATTCATATGTGGATAGCCCCAATTTTCGCAGTGATCTATCCAAGGCGATCAATGCGGAGCAACTTTCCTCTTCTGTGTCTAACCTCAAAGCTCACTCGCATGACCTCACCACTTACAGCCAATCGCTGCTAGTGGATGTGCAAAGGGGAGGCTTAAAAGAGGATCTGACTTACATTTTGAATAAAGGGGTTAACGCGGGATCAATATTTCAAAATATTAAAGACCTGGATGATGAAAAGTATGGGAGCTTGGTGATACCAGATGCCTACAATCGCATCACATGGGAGCAATTAGCGTCCTATCATGATTTGGCAAAAGAGACAGGTACCTCCTCCATTAGTGCAAGGGCTCAAACAAAAGAGAGCCATGGGGTATTTCCAATCCTAACTATGCTAAGTATTAATTTCGCAGTATTACTTGATAGCAATTACACCAACTCAACACAAGCCCCAGCCGATAGGGAATACCAGGTAAATCACCACCTACGCCCTTGGTTCGTTCTGGCAAATCCATACAATGTGACTTTAGAGGTGGAAGATTATCGTATTCGTTTACAATCGAAATATACTCGTGTAGAAATAGAAACGGATGATCTGGAACCATTGTATCCACGGATATTGTTAAAAGATATATTTAAACATATGGTATTTACTGTGCCATCGGTTTCATTGAAACCTGGAGAAGCAAAGATCTTTACGCTCAGTTATGATAACGATTCTGCATATGGCTATACTTTTAACAGTTCAAATTATACAACGGATTATGACTGTCAGTTACAGTTTGGAGGTAATCAAATTTTGGGTGCGAATACTGAACAAGAATTTCTTTTTGAGGAAGGTTGGGACGCTGGTTTTTCTTCGATCCGCTTAGTGCCTAATGGAAACCCGCAAACCCTTAACGGCACTCTGCTCGAAGATGGCACTCGTGTAAAACCACTTAATTGGAAATTATCGACCGGTGGTGGGACGTGGGTGCGCACTACGCTACCTGATGATGCCCAAGAAAAGCTTGTCCAAACCATAGGACCCGCGGGATTTAACGACGGTCCTAGCACACAGCATCTCGGGCATTGGTTGATCAATGATTTGCCGCAAGATGTGTATTCGCGCAGTTGGCACGCTACGAAAAGTAATCCTATCAATACTGATTGGAAAAAGAATAACAATTCACCGGGTGCGAGTTCTTTTATGTTGTTTTTAAACGGAGGTATTAGTGAACCAGTAGCTAATACATATTCAACTAATAACGGCGGGTGGTTGACTGATCTAAACTTCCGTAGCCCACAACAGGTAAAGATGAAGCAGACGTCATTAGCTTCAGCCAATTATCGCACATACTTCATTACTTTTGGTGCGCAGTTTTCTCACACAATATCCGATACGAATACTCTTGGAAGCGATCCATCTTCATTCCCTTGGGGAGCGGGCTTTGTCGCGTACTCTAAGGATCCGGTAGATTCCCGCAAGACTGTATTGTTTGACCTGCCGCGTAGCGATGCCGAGTCGGGGATGTCATCAATTGGACAGTTGCAACATTTTAATGCGGGCGGTTATGCTGATACTCCTTCCGATTGGCAGGAGGATTTAACGAGTGACCTACTCGTAAATGTAGAAACGGCTTACGCACCAGCCTATACTGTTGGCAATAGTTATGTGACTCCATTCGTCCCTCGTGATAAATTCTATCAAGCAGTTGGGACTAATTCTTTCTTAGACCTTTCGTATGTAATTAATGACATACTATTTGATCGTTATTTATTTTCCTCGGTGCCATTATCTGGTAATATCGAAAGCCTCACTAACACCCGATTAGCGCCATTTGAGCCACTCGATGGTACAAGCTTTCAAAATGTTAGCACGACGAAGGTGGCTGAAGACTTTTATATTGATGGGGGGTTTAATGTGAATTCAACATCCGTAGAAGCATGGCACGCTTTTCTTAGTAGTTTTAGAGGCGTCGCATTTGGAGGACTTGATTCTGCAGATGCCTATGGTGTATTTCCACGTAGCCTCTATCAAATTGAAGAATATGTAGATGGCTCAACAAATGATTTGGGACGCTTTTGGACAGGTTGGCGGCACATTCAAGAATCGGCTCTCAATGATCTTGCGAGAGCTATTGTCGAAGAAGTGAAGCTGAGGGGGCCATTTCTTAGTATGGCGGATTTTGTTAATAGAGACTTAATGAACGCTGAGACGAATGGATATGATACCAGAAGCTCTGGCGCCTTGCAGTCAGCGCTAGACCGGACCCAAAATTTCGAATACTTTACACTTAAACCAAGTTTAGCACTGGATGAAGCCAAGGCGACTGGTAAAGATTTATTTGATTATCAGGAAACCCAGAACCTTGGAGGGGGAAAAATAATTGATGCTGACGGTTCACTCCTAGCTCCAGCGGCAACGACAGCAGGAATCCCAGGGTGGGTTCTTCAGGGAGATTTGCTGCAGTCACTGGCTCCCGCGATGTCAGTACGATCAGACACTTTTCTGGTGCGTAGTTATGGGAGTGCCAGCAATGCGTTCGATAGTCAGGATACTGCCGAGTCTTATTGCGAATTAGTGGTTCAACGTATTCCTGAGTATGTTGATTCCGCACAAGATCGGCCCAGTGTGGTTACAGATGATTTGCAGGGTACCACGAATCAGTTGATGGGACGTCGTTACAAGATTATTAGCCTGCGCTACCTTACTGCGGCAGAATTATGAATTATTCACACCTAAAATGGAGCATGAAAAGCTCTACTATATTATTTTTTATTTTGGGTATCTGTATTCAGGCGGTACAGGCAATTGAAGTTCGTTTCATTGCAGTAGAAAAAGGCCTAAAGGATCTGTATTATCTCAATGCCGAGGGAGATTACACAGAAACTAATTTACCTCCTTACGAGGTTAGCGAGCCCTTTAATGTGCGACTGTCGGAAGGGAAAGTGCGCATTTTTCGTCAGACGCTCATTGAGGATCGATTAGTTTATGAAACTATTGCTGAGGCTGATCCAGGTTCTTTACGGAAAGCTCTAGGGGTGATTCACAATCAAGCACAAGTCTGGCGCTTAGGACTTTTTGATGATAGCGCAAAGGCATTCCCCGGTGGAACCTTTAGAATTATTAATTTATTACCAGTGGCTATTGCGACTCGGATCGGCACGACTCCAATTAAAACAAAGCCTTATGCCGCAGATATTGTTTCTGTTGTACCACCGGGGCCTCGCCCTGTCGTAGGCATTGTTGCGGCTTACCAGAAAGAGGGCAATTGGGTCCCTTTTTTCGACAAACCGGTCGGAGTTTTACCGAATGCTCGAGTTACTGGTATTGCTACTGTAACTCGCGATGGCATGGACCTGGCATATGGTACGGACTTAGAAGACCTTAGCGGGGAGCCTAGGGTGGACTACTTTCTCCTGAATGATCGCCCATAGGACGGCTCCGGTCCTATTTACTTTTAGGCTCTTCCTGATTACGTGTATAAGGTGCCTAGCAAGCCGTTTTCGGCCTTATCGAGAACCTGCCAAAAACCACAGTCCCGACTCAAAAAGACCCATTGCGGCGGCGGGTGTATTAAGCTAACTTGTGGCATGCCTCTTTTAACAAACATCGCGCGCTTTGCCTTCGGGCTTGGATGCATTCTCAACCAAAGCGCGCTATCCGCGGAAGACGACCTGCGCGGCACACGCCCGAATATCGTCTTCTTCCTCGCGGATGATCAGAGTTTCCCGGATCACGCCATCAATGGGAATACTAAGGTGCCTGCGCCCACTACGCTGGCGTTTTCGAAGGAGGCCTTGGTCTTTGACCGTGCCTACACCGGTCAGGCTGTTTGTGCGCCGAGTCGCTCGATGCTCTACTCGGGACTCTATCCAATCCGTAATGGCTGCTTCCTCAACCACTACTCCGTTCGCTCGGGAGTGAAGACTATCGCCGCTTATTTGCGTGAGCTTGACTACCAGGTAATCCTCGCGGGCAAGTCACATGTGAAACCCAGCTCCCAGTTCCCTTGGAGCGAGCATATGAACCCCGTGCGAGAGCCAGGCCTGCCGCGTCCGGTCATTCCTTTGGCAGAGATGGATCGATTTATCGCGAATTCGGGCGATCAGCCCTTTTGCATGATAGTGGCCAGCGAATACCCACACGGGCCCTACATCAAGGATACTCCTTTTACCGCGACCGACATCCAGATGCCGCCGTATCTGCCGTCCACCGAAGGGAACCTTAGGCGTGCCACCCAGTACTACGCCAGTATCGCTCAAAAAGAAAAAGAATTTCAGGCGGTCTTGAATTTATTAAAGCAGCACAATCGCGAATCGGACACCCTGGTTTTATATGCCGATGATCATGGCGCGGACATGGGGAAATTTACCGTGTCGGATCGCGGCTTACGGGTGGCCTTCATGGCGCGCTGGCCTGGCAAGATTGCGACGGGCCGCACCGCGGCGCTGACAAGTTTTGCCGATTTTGTCCCGACCGCGATTGAACTGGCGGGCGGGACAGTCCCCGAAAATCTCGATGGCAAAAGCCTACTTCCGGTCTTGAGCGGCAGCACAGCAAAGCACCACGACTACGTTTACGGGGTCTCGCACAATCAAGGCATCCAGCGCCGTAGTGTCTTTCCGCAACGCTCTGTGCATGACGGGCGCTACCATTATGTGTGGAATTTTAACAATATGGAACGTATCGAGCGCGATCGAGCCGCCGGCAAGGCGATCAACTACTTCCTAGAGCGCGGCGCTAAAGAGCACGGCCTCCCGGAAGAGCAACTCTTCGATACCCAGACCGATCCTTTCGAATTCAAGAACCTCGCCGAGGATCCTGAACTGGCAGGGACCAAGGCCCGCCTTAAAGCCGCGCTCTTTGTCTGGATGGAGCAGCAAAACGATCACCTCAGCGAGGACGGGGCGATCACTCTTTTTGCGGTTAAAAAGCACTCCCTCAACCAGACCGAGAAGCAATTTAATTACGTCGTGCCGGAGCAACATTCAGCGCCGGTCGCCGGCTTAGTCGACCCACACGCAAGCACTCAGCCCAATCCCTAATTGGCTGCTGAGCTAGCCAAATCGACGGCTACTGATCAGCTCTGGCTAGTTTCAAAAGTGGTTATCACCGTTTCATTACCGTTAATTGCGCGAATCAGTAAGATTTGGTAAATTCATATTCAATACGGTGGAACACGCCGTGATTTACTTAATCTATTAACCCCAATACTCAATAATTCATATTATCATGAATATTTTATTTAAAATTTTATTGCCCGCAGTTTGCGTGGCCAACCTAGCTACAGCCCAAGCGCTAGTGGACTATCAATTTAACGATACTAACGGCGGCGATGTAAATGATCCTACCGAGGTGGCTAATTCTGGTAGCGAATCTGACGCAGCGTGGAATTTCGGAGTTGGTAAAGTGCAGAATGGTAATCTCAATTATGGTTACACCTCGTCATTCAAGTTTAATCAGGTAGATCTCAACTCAGGTACAACTGCTAACCGCAAGCTACAGTTTGCTGATAGCCTGACTACGTCGGATATGACGCAATATAGCTTTACCGTCGATTTTGCCAAGTGGGATTTACGTCAGTTTTGGGACCCGAATAACGTCTCCGATACCAATAAGGGGATTCAGATATCCTTGGATGGCAATGGCGGTAGTGCAACGTTAGGCTTTACGACCAATGCTGGCGGTGGCTTTCGTGCATTCAGCCAAGGCGCTGGTTCGACCTTTACACAGGTTAATGGTGGTGCCTTCACCACTCAGCTAAATAGGTTTGAAGCTCTTGGAGGTGTCTTACAAATCAATGGTGACTTGAGCACAGGATTGTGGTCTGCTCAAGCGAAAGACGGAGAAGCTGGCGCTGAATGGCAGACGCTTGGTAACGGCACCGGATTAACAACCATTGCCTCGATCACTCTAGCTGCTAGAACGCCAACCGCCGGTTCGTGGGGTGGATCCAGCTCGGGTGCAGCTACAGATGCTACTGTGAGTGGCACAGCCGGTGATTATTTGATGATTGATAGTTTGGACTTAACAGCAGTGCCTGAGCCTAGCTCGTATGCACTACTCGCTGGCATGCTCGCTCTAGCCAGTAGAGTGATGGTGCGTCGCCGCCAGTAAGCGATACGATTACATTTTACTTTGAACCCCACGTATTTTACGTGGGGTTCTTTTTTGCCTAAAGCGCTTCTTTTTGTGCCTTTGTTTGCTAGATTTCCCCCTTGCTGGCGAAGGCGGATACTTGCACTCGACCGATTAAAATAATAGATGAATAAGTGTCATTTAGTGAGTGGCTTAGTCACTTTTTTATGGGTCTTTCAGGCCTCAGTCTCTGGTGCGCAGTGGCGCCAGCCTGATACGCACTGGCTCTACAAGACCGTGAATGATACTGAGTTGAAGCTGCATGTTTTCACACCAGAAGGGCATCGCCCGTCGGATAAGCGCCCCGCAATTATTTTCTTTTTTGGCGGCGGTTGGAATAATGGATCACCCGGGCAGCATTATTCTCAGTGCGCCCATTTGGCATCTAGAGGGATGGTGGCGATGTCGGCAGAATACCGAGTCAAGTCACGCAACCAGACCACACCAAAAGAGTGCGTCGAAGATGGTAAATCGGCGATTCGTTGGCTGCGCTCGCATGCGGCTGAACTTGGGGTCGATCCGACTCGGATTGCAGCCGGCGGGGCTTCGGCTGGTGGCCATGTAGCGGCCGCGGCAGGCACGGTCGATAGCTTTGACGCCAGGAGTGAAGATTTGGGGATCTCCTCGCGACCCGATGCACTGGTGCTATTCAATCCAGTATTTGATAACGGACCCAGCGGCTTCGGTCACTCCAGAGTGAAGGCGTATTGGCAGGACATCTCACCGATTCACAATATCAGCGCATCCGCCCCTCCAACCATAGTTTTTCTAGGGACGGAGGACGAATACATCGGCGCAGCAGTGGCCGTTCGCTATAAAGAGTTAATGGATCAATCAGGTGTGCGTTGCGATCTACATTTATACCCAGGGCAAGCGCATGGGTTTTACAACCCCGACCGAAAAAATGGGTATTTCGAAAAAACACTCGAAACAATGGATGACTTTTTGACCTCCCTAGATTTTTTAGACCCGAAGTCAGGGGAGTGAATGGGGCTGAGCATAGTGAATATACTGTTGGCGTGTTGGGCGCGGTAGGAGTGATGGCGCTTGAAAAAGGCGGCCAATTCCGTGGTGGCTTATATATCGTATACCGGACGGAGTTGGGGAAATCTGATAAACCTCCGTCTTATAAGTAAGCAGATCAGGTGTTTACAGTTTCATAATATGATATTTTTAGATCATTAGTGTTGGTTGATGATTCCGCCTAGACCAGCTATAATACTCATTTTGGCAGTCAATGAATTATGAAAATTAGCGGTTCTTTTCACGCGCAGCACTCCCCCATGGGCGCGCATAGTTCATTTACCGTCGGCATGTTCGGAGCTGAAGGAGGAATGGCGCTCGAAAAAGGCGGCCCAGCCGAGGGTGGCTTACATATCGGCTATCGGACGGAGTCGGGGAAATTTTATAAACTTCCATTTTATAAGGAAGCAGCGAGTGAGGCTGAGCGCTATAGCCAGCCTGATGCCGCGGAGCAGGATGGGGCAGATGTTATTTTCGGCGAGGCGGATATTCAGCGCGATTATAAGTGGGCGACCGATCGTTTTCATGCACCTGGCATTGAGTTTACGATCCGCTCGCCATTTTTCTCCATACCCGACCCAGCAACTGCCAGCGTGGAAGACTTGAAATTTGCCAGCTGTCCGGTGACTTTCTTAGAGCTCAGCGTCACGAATGACAGCGACGAGCGCTGGGAGGCATTTTTTGCTCTAGAAAACCGAAGTACGTGGATGCCGATGTCTGGGCGTGGTCCTTATAAAGGTGCAGTGACGCGCAATCAGATGGGCTTTGCTTGCCAAGAGGACTTCGTTGATGAATTCACCCATTTTGATATTCCCAAAGGCTTGGAGATGCGACCGAACGGAGCGAATTTCCTACTGCCGCCGATCTCTGGTTTGGCCTTTGATGTCGAGCCTGGGGAAAGACAGACGATTCGGGTCGTGTTGGCTTATTATTTGGCAGGTGAAGTAACCTTTAATCATGCCGCCAGCTATTGGTATACGAAGTATTTCAAGGATATCGATGAAGTCTTTAAATATGCTTTTTCTAATCAGGAGCGCTACCTGGCTGAGACTACGGCGCGTGATGCGGAATTGGCGACATGTGGTTTAAGTGAGGAACAACAATTCCTCATCGCGCACGCCACACGCAGTTATTACGGTTCGACGCAGTGGTTGGACGACGGGAAGCCACTTTGGGTCGTGAATGAGGGCGAGTATCTGATGATTAACACCTTGGATCTGACGGTGGATATGCTGTTCTACGAATTGAAGTTTAATCCGTGGACAGTTCGCAATGTGTTAGAACAGTTTGTGGATCGGTACTCCTATGTGGATCAAGTATTCTCGCCGGAAGACCCCGAGACATTGTATCCGGGGGGGATTTCATTTTCGCATGATATGGGAGTCGGCAACCATTTTAGTCGACCGGGGAATTCATGCTACGAGTGCCCTGGACTAGATCGGAAGTGCTTTTCCTATATGACCTGCGAGCAGCTGACAAATTGGATTCTTTGCGCGGGGGTTTATCTGCACAAGACAGGGGATACAGCGTTTTTAAGTAAGCACCATGAGCTCTTGCTTCAGTGCTTGGAAAGCCTCTTGAATCGTGACCATCCAGATGCGAGTCAGCGGAATGGGTTGATGAGTTTTGAAAGCTCGCGCACTGAAGGAGGCGGGGAAATTACCACGTATGATTCGCTGGATCATTCGCTGGGGCAGGCTCGCAGCAATGTGTATCTGGCCGGGAAAAGCTGGGCATCCTATTTGGCACTGGAACAACTTTTAGGGCAATTAGATGAAGTCGAAGCTGCGGCCAGTGCGCACGCTGCGGCGGTTCGTTGCGCCGAGTCGCTAGAGGCTGCATACGATGAGTCTCTAGGTTTTATTCCGGCAGTTTTGGAGAACAATAATCAAAGTGCCATTATCCCTGCCGCGGAAGCGCTTGTTTATCCCTGGCAAATGGGGCTAAAGGACGCAGTCGATGAGGAGGGTCCATTCGGTGGGTATATTCGGATGCTCAAGCGCCATTTACAGAATATCCTTAATCCCGAGATGTGCTTATATAAAGATGGAGGATGGAAACTTTCCAGTAGTGCGGATAACTCATGGATGAGCAAAATCAGTATCAGCCAGTTCGTCGTCCGCGAAATTCTCGGCATGTCATATGAGGGGGAGGAGCGAGCGGATGCTGCACATGTCTCTTGGCAGGTCAAGGGCTCGGAGTTTTACGCCTGTTCCGATCAGTTTGGTGCTGGTAAGCCCATTGGTAGCCTCTATTACCCACGAATTGTCGCTAATATTTTATGGATGGACTCAGATGCAATGACGCGCCGCCCTCTAACCGCAGAAAATCTGTCTTTGCACTGCACCCTCTAGCCTTTCCTCTTCTACTAACCGATCCGACCTATGTTATCTCCCCTAAAAAAACGCGACATTTTCAATTTCAGTCTCGGAGACCTAGGTATCAACCTAAATTTCCAACTGCTAAGTTTTTGGCTCATGTACTTTTATACCGATGTTTTCGGAATTAATGTATTACACGTTGGTGGCATTCTCCTCGTTTCAAGGTTATGGGACGCTGTTAACGACCCGATGATGGGCATTATCGCAGATAGAACGCGCAATAAAATCGGGACCTATAAGCCATTCATTTATTGGGGCGCGATTCCTCTAAACCTCATTCTTATTGCATGTTTTAGTATGCCAGAGCTGAGCGATACCATGAAGGTCGTCTACTGCTACTTTGCTTATATTTTGCATGGGATGGTATTCACAGTAGTTGGAACTTCCTACAGCGCAATGGGGACCCTCGTGACCCAAGATCAGCAAGAGCGCGCAAAGATTTCTACCATGAGAATGTTTTTTGCCGTGGTAGTTGTTATCACAATAGTAGGCTCATACGTGAGGCCGTTTGTGATGGGAGAGCCTATAGTCTTCGAGTTCATTGGTAAGGAATTGCTTACTCTGCAGGGCCCGAGTTTCAAAGATGAGGCACAGGGGTGGTTCTATACCGCTGTAATTTTTGGAGCCATCTCTACAACAATCCTGTTCTATACCGCTCTCACTACAAAGGAAAGAGTGAGTGAACCCGTGAAAAAGTATGACCTAAAGGATATGAAAAATATCATTTTTAAAAATGATGCATTGATGATCCTATCCTTATCGATGTTCTTGAATACAGCGATTTGGGTTATCCAAAACGCCGTGTCTGGATACTATTTTAAATATGTAGTCGGGGCGGAATCTTTGCTGACTGTATTCTTCCAGTGGATGCTACCTGCAAATATAATCGGCGTAGTATTAACACCAATTTTGACTGCGAAGTTTGGCAAAAAGAACATCTTTATTTTAGGGAGCCTAATCGTGTTCTTTGCTAATTTTGGCAGACACTTTATCCCAATTCCAACGACTGAAGTGTATAATTTATTTATTGGACTTTCGATGGTCGGCTCTGCGTCGATGATGTTTTGTTCCATATGCCAATGGGGGATGGTTCCTGATACAATAGAATACGGCCACTGGAAAACTGGAATTAGAGCGGAAGGTCTTCCCTTAACATTTTTTACTTTCATGCAGAAGTCTGCGATGGCTTTTGGTGCAGGGGTCGCTTCCCTCGTGCTCTGGGCAACCGGATTTGTTGCGAACACTGAATTGTCAGAATCCGCATTAAGTGGCATCAAGGTTCTCTATAATATATTCCCAGGGCTGTTTTCGCTGACTTGTTTAATTGCGTTACTCTACTACAAGCTGAGCAAAGAAAAGTATGATCAAGTTTTGGTAGATCTAAAAGTGCGCTCGGAGAACGAATCCGGATCCTAGGCGAAGGCATGAGCTTAAATGTCCCACAACCCTAGACTTAATACTTACTTTTTTTAATTCTGCTTCACAATGGCTCTTTCGCCCTTAGCTCTAATCGGTCAGCGCCAAGTACACTTAGATTTTCATACTTCTGAGCATCTAGAGAATATTGCAGATGCATTCAATAAAGATGATTTTCAAGCGGCCTTAAAAATAGGGCATATTGACTCGATTAATCTATTCGCAAAATGCCACCACAGTTGGAGCTACTACCCAACAGATATCGGGCGCATGCACCCGAATCTAAATTTCGATTTGCTCGGAGCACAATTAGAGGCCTGTGCCGAAATAGGGATTAAGACTCAGATTTATTACACTTTTGGCTGGTCTGCAAACGACGCGCAAGAGCATCCCGAATGGTGCGTGCGGGATCGTGACGGAAACTTTGTAACTAATGGAAGCTTGCCTGAAGACATCGCCTCAGAAGACCCGCTCCCAGGTTTCTATTGGAAATTATTATGCTCTAATACCAGGTATCACGATCATATTTTAGCTCAAGTAACGGAATTATGCGAGCGCTACAAAACCGATGGGTTTTGGTTCGATATTTATCAAGCGCATCGTCATTGCTTCTGCGACGCTTGCCGAAACGATATGAAGGAGGCCAGTGTCGATCTCAACCATACGGCTGCCGTAGAGACGTTTAATGCCAGCAACATGAAAGCGCATTGTGCGGCTCTAAGGGAATTGATCGCAGGCTATCATCCAAGCGCTCGAGTCTTTTTCAACGGAACGACTGCGATAGGTGGGGGCATCAATTTCCGCCAAAGCATGTATGCGCAAAACACAGTCCAAGATCTGGAAGACCTTCCTACCGTTTGGGGTGGTTACGACAAGCTGCCTTTGCAATCGAAGTATTTTTTAAAGGCGGGCTATCCGATCACTGCCATGAGTGGTAAATTTCATACCGCATGGGGAGAGTTTGGAGGGTTTAAGCATCCGAATGCGCTACGTTACGAAGCCGCATCAATGATTGCTTGGGGGGCGAATTGTAACTTCGGGGATCAATTGCATCCTTGCGGAGAGATGGATGTCGCGACGTATAAAAATATTGGTGAGGCGTATGCGTACGTGGCGAAGATCGAGAACTATGGTGTGGGAGGTATTCCTGTGGCACGAGTGGGGCTCTGGCGCAGTCTAGATGAAGTACGCGATGAGGGTATGGCAAAAATGCTACTGGAAGCACATATCAATTTTGATGTGGCCAATTTTTCAAAGGACTTCTCGGAGTTTGAACTGGTGCTGATACCGTCGGTTGCCTGCCTACGCGAAGCCGACGCGGAGCGGCTTAACACATTTGCTAACAACGGTGGTAGCCTCGTGGTGATGGGGGCGGGGGCTTTGAACAGGGAAGGCACTCGTATGCTGTTAGATATCGGCGCAGACTACCTCGGTGAGGCAGCGTATGATATCGATTATTCGCTGGTGAGCGCCTCGATCGGCGAAGGCTTAGTCGCAGCACCGTTTCTTAATTTTAAGGCGGCTCTGAGGGTGGCGCCACATGCAGATAGCGAAGTACTGTCCAGTATTCGTGAGCCATACTTTAGCCGCAGCTATGAGAAGTATACTTCGCACCAGAATACGCCTTACCAGTTGGAAGATGCGCCGCATCCAGGAATTATCCGAAAGGGCCGTGTCATCTATATCGCTCATGACTTGGACAAGATGTACCATAAGCACGGTGCACGCCTACATCGTGATTTGTTTGTGAATGTGTTAAAGATAGTCAATTATCATCCGATGGTAACGACTGAGTTACCAAGCGCAGGGCGAATCAGTTTGTTACATCAAGCTCAGTGCCAGCGCTATGTTGCCCATCTAATGTATGGCCCGCCCATTCAGCGGGGCGAATGTGAGGTGATCGAAGATCTACCCGAGTTAAGGGAAGTCCCGCTAACCGTCGATTTTCCCGAAGTGATCCAGCGTGCATTCCTGGTGCCAGATGAGGTCGAGTTGCCCTTGAGTAATGTAGATGGTAAGCTTTTTCTAACGATTCCTGCCTTTTCATGCCATTGCGCAGTCGTGTTTGAATATTAATTGAGGAATGTGACCATGGCTTCTTACACAATAGGACTGGACTACGGCACTAATTCGGTGCGGGCGATTATCGTTGATACCACGGATGGAACGATTTGCGGATCGCAGGTATGTGCCTATGCGCATGGTGACATGGGAGTGATTGGCGATGTTAAAGATCCGAATGTCGCCCGACAACACCCAGCGGATTATCTTGAAGGTTTGGAGCTGACCGTGCGAGGCGCGTTATCAGAGGCTGGCATTGAGGCAGTTAAGGTGGTTGGCATCGGTGTGGATGCGACTGCAAGCACGCCATTGCCAGTGGATGCGCAGGGCCAAGCGCTGGCTTTGACGGATGCTTTTAATGAAGATCCTGATGCCATGGCTTGGCTATGGAAGGATCACAGTTCGCTTGCTGAAGCGAATGAGATCACTGCCAAGGCTGCGGTGCTGCGCCCAGAGTATTTAGCCAAGTGCGGCGGGACGTATTCCTCTGAGTGGTACTGGTCCAAAATCTTACACTGTGCCCGTGTTGCGCCAAAAGTATTTGCGGCCGCGCACGATTGGATCGAGCTGCCAGATTGGATTCCCTTTGTATTAACAGGTCAATTGCAGCGCTGCCTCTGTGCCGCTGGTCACAAGGGGCTTTATTGCCCGGATTGGGGTGGCTATGCCGATGCCGAGTTTATCGCAGCGGTTGATCCGTGTTTGGTGCGTATCCGTGAAGGGCTACCAGACCAAGCATACCATATAGGCCACGCGGCCGGCGGGCTCAATGCAGAATGGGCGCACAAGCTCGGCTTGCCTGAAGGAATCCCTGTCGCGATGGGGATTATCGATGCGCATGCCGGTGCTGTAGGGTCGGGTATCCAACCCGGCACTATGGTGAAAATTATGGGCACTTCGACCTGCGACATCGCGGTCGCTTCGCTCGAAAAACAGTTGCCTGATATTCCAGGTATTTGCGGGGTGGCGCATGAGTCGGTCTTGCCTGGTTGCTATGGCCTCGAAGCCGGACAAGCCGCGGTCGGCGACATTTTTAATTGGTTGGCGCATAAAATCGAACCGGGGCGGGGCATGTCGCATCAAGACTTGGGTGATCGAGCTGCGATGCTTCAGCCAGGAGAATCTGGTCTGCTGGCGCTGGACTGGAACAATGGCAATCGTTCAACATTAACCGACCCCGAACTGACGGCAATGATCCTTGGTCTGACTTTACATACCACACCAGCGGAAACTTTTCGGGCTTTGGTGGAAGCGACGGCCTTTGGGGCGCGAGTCATTATTGAGCGCTATAAGGAGTATGGGGTGCCGATTGAGCGGGTGATTAATTGCGGAGGCATTTCAATTAAAAGTCCGATGACGATGCAAATTTATGCGGATGTGCTGGGATGCCCGATGGAAATCTCCTCGAATGAACAAAGTTGTGCGCTTGGAGCTGCGATGGCCGGCGCTGTGGTGGCAGGAGTCTATCCAGACTTTGGAACCGCCGCACAGGCAATGACGTCTGTGTCAGAGACCGTTTATGAGCCAATCGCAGTCAATCAGGATATTTATGAGCGCTTGTTTCAACTGTATCGGCGCTTACATGATTTGTTTGGAACAAAGGAGTATGCCGAAAATCAGTTCGATTTAATGAAGGAACTCATCGCAATTCGAGGCGAGGCGCGTCGCCAAGTAGATTAGTCTGAGTAGAACCTGATATGAGCTCTTTCTGTATGCATTCAAAAACCCGTTTCGTCAGTTCACAAATCCAGATTGTCGATCCGCCGGTCGCATTCTATACTCTCATTTATAATGTCTAAAAGTGTATTACTACTCCTAGTCACTGTATTCTGTTTAAACCTGGCTTCTGCAGAGCATCTGCCGTGGGTGCTTGATGGTGCTCAGGATCGCATTGAAGCGATTCGTCAAGGTGACTGTCAGTTGCGCTTACTGCTGCCAGATGGTCAAACTGTTGCTAAGGAGTCGGTCTATTCATTAAGCCAAACTCGGCACGCATTTAATTTCGGTGGATCTTTAGCATCGGATTGGCAGGCTCCAAAGCAAGATTGGTATGATGATTTTAAGGCGCAGTTTGCCAACTTGTTTAATTATGCGACGATAGATTTTTACTGGGCCGTCCATGAGAAAGAGCCTGGCGGATGGAGCTACAATACTGTTTCTAGGGAAAAACTTAACTGGGCAAAAGCGCAGGGTATGACTCTGCGAGGGCATCCCCTGATGTGGCACGAAGTATTGCCTGATTTTATGACCGACTCGGAGCGCGACACTTCGGCAATAGAGGCTGACATCGTGCGCCACGTAGATCGCTTGTTGACGAGCTTCCCTGAGATCGACGAGTGGGATGTCTACAATGAAGCCCCGGGCATTAAATGGCGCGGCAAGAAAGAGGGCGTGAGGCGCTGGTTCGAATCAGTGGGCGGTCCTTCAGAAGTGACTGAAAAAATGCTTCGCATGGCTCGCTCCACCCATCCGAATGGGCGCTACATTCTCAACCACTACACCGATCTTGACGTGGAATACGAAGAGTCGATCGAACATTGCCTCTCAGTGGGAGCTGATTTTGAGGTTATAGGAATCCAAGCTCATATGCACACAGAGATGGACTCCATTGATGAAGATCGTCTCTGGAAAGCATTGGAAACGTATGGCCGCTTTGGGAAACCCCTGCATCTTTCAGAAATTAGTATTTTAAGTTGTGAGCGTTTCAACGACTGGGATAGCTTCAACGCCTGGAAGGATAAAGTGGATGCTTATGACGCTAGAGGGCAGGATCGTCCGACGATTCCAAGTACGCCAGAGTGGGAGCAATACCAAGCCGACCTAACACATGATTTCTACACCCTAGCTTTTAGCCACCCCGCGGTTGAATCCATTATCTGGTGGACGATTACCGACCTAGAGCCTTGGCGAGGCATGCCCGCTGGACTGCTTGATGCGGAAGGGAAAGCAAAGCCAGCGTATCATGCGCTGGATCAGTTGATCAACCATCAGTGGAACACTCAAATCGAAGCGACTACCGCGCAGGATGGCAGAGCGCAATTTCGAGGATTTTACGGCTCATATACAGTCACGGTGGAACACGAGGGTGAAATCTTGACGGGTGAATTTGATCTGCGGCGTGGCTCATTCGACGTGCAAAATATCGTGCTCCGAGTGACTCCGGATCGTGGGTGATTACGATAAATTTCAAACAAATAACTTAATCTCTAAGACATAGAAAAGAATGAAACATTTACTGGGTATTGTATGTATGGTGGTAGCCTCGACGGGTGTTTTACTTGCAGAGGTCACAGAGCCAAAAGACCGTCCGAATTTCCTCATCATTATGGTGGATGACCTAAGCCCAGAGCAGTTTGGTTGCTACGGCAATGAGGTGAACCATACGCCGAATCTGGATGCGCTTGCCGCAGGTGGCGTGAAGTTCAACACCGCATGGGCCACGCCGATGTGCTCGCCAACACGTGCGCTCTTGGTGACAGGGCGTTACGCGAGTCGCACCGGGGTCTGGCACAATGACTTACGCCTCAATTGTAAGAAGCAGACACGCTGGAACTGGGTGAGCAAGCATCTGACATTCCCACGGGTATTGCGTGAGCATGGTTACCGAACGGCGATTGTGGGTAATCCAATGGCATTGGGTGGGTCCATCTATTCGAAGGATGTTGGCTTTGACGAGCAATGCGTCCGCGCGCTGACTCTGCAGGATGTGCCGGAAGGCTCGACCTTTACAGGGAAGTTTGAAGGTAAATACAATTTCCCTGACGCGAAGCCCGTGCCCGCTCGCTACTGGCACCCTTGTGTGATTCGTAATGGCGAGTTGATGAAGACGACCGCCGAAGACTTTGGCCCGGACCTTTATGCAGGCTTCTTGATTGATTTCATCAAGCGTCACGAGGACCAGCCATTTCTCGCCTACTATCCGATGAACCTGGTGCACGATATGGCTGGCGGGGGGATACCCACGACTCCAGTTGACGGCACCCCGGGGAGTAATAAGGGCGGGAGCCTTCAGGGCTTGGTGGAGTACATCGATATCTTGGTCGGGCGCCTGATGGATGGCTTGGAGGCTGCTGGACTGCGTGACAACACCATTGTCATCTTTACCTGTGACAATGGCGAAAATGGTAAAAAAATGCATGCGAGCGAAGACGGTCCGCGTGTGCCCTTCATCGTTAATTGCCCGGACCTAATTCAGCAGCGCGGGGCGACTGATGAGTTGATGGAGTTCTCTGATATTTATCCAACGCTGATGGAATTTTCTGGGGCGAGTGTCCCCGATGGCTATGCCTTGGATGGGCAGAGTATGACACCTTTCTTGACGGGCGCCACGGACATACACCGTGAGTGGATCACCAGCTACATTGCGACCGCACGAATGGTACGGACTAAGCGCTGGCTGCTCGAAGCCGTGGACCCAGTATACGGTGATTCAGCAGGCCGACTCTTTGACTGTGGCGACGCGCACCTACGAAGTGACTATAAAGATATCACCGGTTCGCCCGAAGCGTTACCAATTCGCAAAAAGTTGGAGGAATTACTCGAGAATAACCCTTGGCCAGATTTGTCCGATCCTGATGTTGCCGCTGAGGTTAATAGTTACGACACGATGCCTTATAAGCATTTCGTCAATGGACAGTTAGTGCAGGAACAAAATGATCGGAAATAGGAGAGCGCTCACTATGAAAGGAATTCTAAGTAAATTGGCCGCACTCTTGCTTGGCGCAGGACTCATACAAGCAGAAGGAGATGGAGGCTTTCAATTAGGCAAAGTAAACGGGCGAGATTGCCTGATCGATCCTGCTGGAAAGCCCTTCCTTAGTCTGGGAGTGAATCATATCCAAAACGTGTTTCAGGGAGAGTGTGCTTTGCCTGGAAACCAACGGCAAGCCTGCGAGGATATTCTGCAAAAGCTCACATACTGGGGCTACAATACCGGAGGCTACGGCACGCCGGAACCTTTGTGCCGAATGCTGCCCAGCTTCGCCCCAATGTATCTAACAATGAATGCCAACTACCACTCGGACGAGCAGTTTGAATATTGCGATGTCTTTGATCCTGTGGTGCAGCAAAAAATACGCGAAGTCATCCAATACGAAATCGGCAAGCAAGCGGGTAATTCTACACTGATTGGCTACTACTGGACCGATACGCCGCAATGGGACTTGGAGCGCACACGCAAAAAACGTGGCACGGATTGGGTTTCCATGATCCGCGAGTTACCAGCTGGCGCTCCGGGAAAGATGCGCTACGAGCAATTCTTAGCCGATGGTGGTCACTCGGATGAAGCCTTTCTGCGGTTGATCGCTCGTCAGCTTTATCGGGTGATTGGTGAAGAGACGCGACGCCTAGCCCCAGACGTTTTGATTTTTGGGGAGCGCTATTTGGCCGAAGACCATCCGGATTGCGTGATTGAGGAAGCCCTGCCTTACATCGATGTCCTGTCTATCCAACCCGGAGGCGTGCAATTTGACGCAGCCTATTTCGACCGCATGTATGCGAAGTTTAACAAGCCGATTTTGGTTTGCGACCACCAGAACAGTTTCCCAACGCCGGAATACCCAAAGACGATGTGGCAGCAACTCGAAAGCGAAGAGGCGGTGGGGGTGGCTTATGAGCAATACCTGAATGATGCCTTTGAAAAAAGCTACATTCTCGGGTATCAGCGTTGTCAATACATCGACCGCTATGCTGATCGAGCAGGAAAGCTAAAGCAGGGTATCGTCCGAGAGGATGGAACCGCATACAAGACTTTGACCCAGGCAGTCCGCCAAGCCAACCTACAGGCGCTTGAGCGCTTTAAATTACATTGTAAATCTAAATAAGAAAATACAAAACGACTATGAAAATAATACCCTTGATACTATTCGGAGCGTTTACTTTGAGCGCATTTGCCGCAGCCGCGGAGCAGCCCAACATTCTGTTTATTTCGGTGGATGATCTGCGTCCGGAGTTGGGTTGCTATGGAAATACTGCGATACAATCACCTAACATCGACCGCTTGGCAGAGAGCGGCATTGTCTTTGAGGAAGCATACTGTCAGGTGCCAGTCTGTGGGGCGACGCGCGCCAGTTTGATGACGGGGCTTTACCCCACAGAAAATAGGTTTGTGACCTATTATACCACGGCTCAAACTGATGCTGCCGGCATTCAGGACATCCCAAGTTGGCTTAAGGACTTTGGTTATACTACGATCTCCAATGGCAAAATCTATCATGACCGCAACGATAACAGCGGTTCCTGGGACGATGTCTTCCGCAGCAAGGATTTTAAAATTTATCATAATCCAGAAAACATCGCCTTGCCCGATAGCGAACAGCCAGCCTACGAGGCCGCAGATGTTGGCGATCTGGATTATGCGGGTGGCCCAGTCATGCAAAAGACCATTGAGGATCTGCGTCGCGCGAAGAAAACGGGCACGCCATTCTTTATCGCTGCTGGATTTACGAAGCCACACCTGCCGTTCAATGCACCTAAGAAATATTGGGACTTGTATGACCGTGAGGCCTTAGAGCTGGCGGATAATCCATTGCCACCCAAGGGGGCGCCCAAAGAGGCGATTCACCAGTGGGGGGAGCTGCGTAACATGTATGGCGGTGTGCCGGAGCAGGGAGCCGTGTCGGATGATTATGCGCGCACTCTGATCCACGGCTATTATGCCTGTGTCTCCTACACCGATGCGATGGTAGGGGAATTGTTAGATGAGTTGGATCGTCTCGGAATGCGCGAAAACACCATAGTGATGTTATGGGGCGACCATGGTTGGCAACTCGGTGAGCATTCGCTTTGGTGTAAACATGCGCTCTTCAAAACTTCGCTCAATGCTCCTTTGATTATTAGCGCTCCGGGATATAAGGCGGGGCAACGTTCCACCTCCTTGGTAGAGTTTGTGGATATCTACCCAACCCTATGTGAGTTGGCTGGTGTCGAATTACCGGCTCACCTCCAAGGTAAGAGTCTAGTGCCGATATTGGAGGACACTTCGACCTCAATTAAGGATGCTGTATTCAGCCGCTATCACTCAGGAGATGCGGTAAAAATGGAGGGCTATCACTATGCCGAGTGGGGCAATGGTGCTCAAATGCTTTATGACCATTCGCGAGATCCGGACGAAAATCTAAATGTAGCGGACAATCCAGAATATGCCGAAGTCATTGATAGGATGTCGCGCCGCTTAAAAGAGCACCGCGATGAAATTTTGGCGCTGGAGCCTGCGATTCGAGCGGCGGCAGGTGTCGTCGGCGATAACAGTCCGCCCAAGTGGAAAAGCCGAACCTTTCAGCAGGAGGGCGCAGTCGTGGGGCAAGCGCTACAGATCTATGTGAACTGGCGTGCCTCGGATGCTGATGGCGATCGGTTGATGTATTCCATGGTGTCTGGTCCAAATTGGATCAAGTTGGCGAACAAGGAGTATGGTCGATTTGATGGCACCCCGCCCGCCGATTATCTGGGAGAGAATGTTGTGATCGTCAGTGTATCCGATGGTTTCAACCCTCCAGTGCAGGCGCGTATGGAGCTCAATGTTGAGCTAGCGCCTTAAGCTTAATTCGCTAACAAAATGCACATGCGGATCATTCTGATTCTAACCCTCAGCGGCTTGGCTTGGCTGACGGCAGCGGCTAAGGATAAGCAACCCAATGTCATTCTGATCATGGCGGATGACTTGGGGCAGGAATGTATCGAAAATTATGGAGGTGAGTCTTACCATACCCCACGTCTCAGCCAATTAGCGCAAGAGGGCGTGTGGTTTTTTAACGCCCACTCTCAGCCGATTTGCACGCCTTCGCGAGTGCAGATTATGACTGGCAAATATAATGTGCGTAACTACATCCGCTTCGCCACGCTAGATCGTAGCCAAGATACCTTCGGGCATGCATTCAGAAATGCCGGATACCGTACTGCGATTGTCGGGAAATGGCAACTGGGGGGCACTTCAGAAACCATCCATGAGTTCGGCTTTGATGAACATTGCCTTTGGAATATTCACGGCGCGCAAAACGAACGCTATGTCAGTCCAACACTTTTGACTAATGGCAAGACGGAGGATTTTCGCGGACAATACGGTCCCGACCTGCAGCAAGCATTTGCCAAGGATTTCATCAACCGCCATGAGGATGAGCCGTTCTTCCTCTATTACCCGGTTACCTTGCCACATTACCCCTTTCAGCCGACTCCGGACTCGCCGGATTGGGATCCGGATCGTGATCCATGGTTCAACGATACGCGCTATTTCGGTGATATGGTCACTTATCTGGACAAACTCGTCGGCGAACTCGTCGATTTTGTTGCGGATGAAGGCCTTGCAGATAATACTTTAGTCATCTTTACCTCGGACAACGGCACCGACCACAGGATCATCAGCTTACAGGGCGGCGTATCGGTGAAGGGTGCGAAGGGTAAGATGACAGTGGACGCCACGCATGTGCCGTTCCTTGCGATCTGGCCCGGCACCGTGCCCGCGGGGCTCCGAATGGAGGGCTTAATTGATTTCAGTGATGTCTACGCCACCCTGATCGATTTGGCGGGTATTTCGATCGACCCAAACGAGAGCGCTGAGAAGGACGGCATCAGTTTCCTGCCCTTGCTAAAAGGCGAGCCCACTGCGACGCGCGACCATAGCTTTTGCTGGTACATGGAGCGCACCGATATGACGGATATCAAAACCTTTGTTCAGAACACCCACTACAAATTACACTCCGACGGACGCTTTATCAATAAGATCGAAGACCGCTTCGAGCAGCACCCCTTATCTGCGGCGGCAATGTCTGATCAAGACCACGCCCTCAAAAGGCAATTTTCTCTGTGGATGTCGCAGTATGATGCGCTCCGCCCTGAACGGATTCCCTACAACAACGGCCTACCGGTCGCGATTCCCGGCAAGGTGGAAGTCGAGCGCTACGATTACGGTTATCCCGGCGTCACTTACCATGACACGACTGAGGGGAACTCAGGCAAGGGATTCTACCGCTCTGATGATGCGGATATTGTGTCAGCAAAGGGGCGACATAGTGTGGTGGATACGGAGGCGGGAGAATGGTTAGAATATTCGGTCGATATAAAGAGGGCAGGCACTTATATGATTTCAGTAAGTTACGCTGGAACTCAGGCAGGGGCCATTCGTTTTGAACGCTCAGGGCAGGCCTTGATAGATTCGATCGCACTTAAACCGACAGGGTCGATAGATCGCTATAAGTTGGTGAGGGTAGGCGGCGTGCGCCTAGCGGCGGGAGACAGGTGCTCCGACTCCACATTGAGCAGGGTGGGATGCAGCTCGACCATTTTACGATTATAGCGAATTAGAAAAAGCAGGGGGGCACCGCCTGACCTCCCGTGCCGCGGTGAATGAATTACTCTTTAGGAAGCTGGCAGTAGAGGAACCATGCTTTGAGCAAATAGGCACTTGGGTTTCATTATACGGTATTTTTAGCTCATAAGTTACCATGGACGTATATCTAGGAGTGCGATATTTTGTATTTTGCGACGAAACTATTATCCCTTTAAAATATCTAACAAAAGCATGCGTTGTCACTCCATGGCACTTTTTATCTCCTTATGGCTCGGCAGCTTTTTAAGTGTTTCGGTCGTGAGTGCTGAAGATGCGGGCAAACCCAATGTATTGTTAATTATTGTGGATGATTTGCGTTTGGAGTTGGGCTGTTATGGCAATGATGCGATCCTTGCGCTGAATATTGATCGCTTAGCACAATCCGGCACTTTGTTTGAACAAACTTATTGCCAGTTGCCTGTCTGCAGAGC
>Ga0209308_10000352_pt1 | contig 46287 bp, 42 predicted proteins | sample COGITO_mtgs_1204_3_FD_184806 | JGI IMG/M metagenome (GOLD analysis project Ga0209308, IMG submission 184806) | Pelagic marine microbial communities from North Sea - COGITO_mtgs_120405 (SPAdes) (version 2) | ecosystem: Environmental > Aquatic > Marine > Epipelagic ... | reverse complement strand
TTTTAAATCTTGAGGAATAGCTGAGATAACAGATCCTGGAAATATTCTACAATTTTTACCGATTCTTGCACCTTCCATTATAGTTACGTTAGAACCAATCCAGGTACCTGAACCAATAACAACATTTGCATGTATTGTTGTAAAGGGCTCTATTACAACGTTTCGTGCAACTTTAGCCTGAGGATGAACATATGCTAGTGGTTGATTCATAATTATTTTATCTTTGAAATTTGCGCCATTAACTCTGCTTCAGCTACTAATTTTCCATTAGCATAAGCATAGGCTTGCATATGGCAAATACCTCTTCTTATCGGGGTTATTAATTCGTTTTTAAAAATCAATGTATCCCCTGGTAAAACTTTCTGTTTGAATTTAACTTTATCCATTTTCATGAAATATGTTAAGTAATTTTCAGGATCAGGAACAGTACTTAATACTAAAATCCCACCACATTGAGCCATAGCTTCAACTTGTAAAACTCCAGGCATAACAGGTGATCCAGGAAAATGACCAACAAAAAAGTCTTCGTTCATGGTTACATTTTTCATTCCCACCACGTGTTTATCAGATAATTCCAAAATTCTATCTACTAATAAAAATGGAGGCCTATGAGGTAAAATTTCCATGATCTGATGAATATCCATCAATGGAGTTTGATTTAAATCTATTTGGGGAATCTTATTTCTTTTTTCCTGCTTTATAATTTTAGCTAGTTTTTTAGCAAATTGAGTATTTACTTGGTGACCTGGTTTATTTGCAATAACTTTTCCTCTAATTCGAGTACCCGTTAATGCTAAATCTCCAATTACATCTAGAAGCTTATGTCTTGCAGCTTCGTTAGCCCAATGTAAATTTAAATTATCAAGAATTCCGTTAGATTTGACTTTAATATTATCTTTTTTGAATGCCTTTTTTAATTTATTCATAGTAGGTTCAGATAATTCTTTATCTACATAAACAATAGCATTATTTAAGTCACCTCCTTTAATTAAATCATTTTCTAACAACATTTCAATTTCATGAAGAAAACTAAAAGTTCTTGCATCTGCAATCTCATTTTTAAAATCAAGAATATTGTCTAATGTGGCGTTTTGAGTACCAAGAATTTTTGTTCCAAAATCAACCATAGTTGTAATTTGATACTCATCTGAAGGCATTAATATAATTTCACTTCCAGTAAAATCGTCTTTATATGAGATTATTTCCTTTACGATATATTCTTCAATTTTTGCATCTAATTCTTTTATTCCAGCTTTCTCTAGAGCTTTTACAAAAAATTTAGAAGAACCATCCATTATAGGAGGTTCAGATGCATTTATTTCTATTATTAGGTTATCAATATCTAAACCAACAGCTGCGGCCAATACATGTTCTGAAGTTTGAATAAGTACTCCATTCTTTTCAAGATTGGTTCCTCTTTGAGTATTTACGACAAATTCAGCTCTAGCTTCAATTGTTGGGCAACCTTCTAAGTCAACTCTTTTAAAAGCAAATCCATGATTTTCTGGAGCTGGTTTAAATGTCATTTTTACATTATTTCCTGTATGTAATCCAACACCTGCAAGGCTTACCTCTTTTTGTATTGTTTTTTGTTTTTTACTCATCATTTGAATTTTGAGTATTAATTTTCTTTTCTATTTCAGTTATTTTATTTGCTAACTTTGGTAAGTTCTTAAAATAAACATACGATTTGTTGTAATCAGAATATCCAAATGCAGGAGATCCCTGAACTACTTCATAGTCTTTTAAATTTTTGGAAATTCCTGATTGAGCCTGTATTTTTAAATAATTACCTAAGTTCAAATGTCCAGATATACCTACTTGCCCCCCTATCATACATCCCTCTCCTACTTTTGTAGATCCGGCTACACCAGATTGAGCTGCTATGGCAGTATTCTTTCCTATCTCAACATTATGAGCAATTTGTACTTGATTGTCTAACTTAACTCCACTTCTAAGAATAGTAGATCCTAAAGTAGCTCTATCTATTGTTGAACTAGATCCAATATCTACATTATTTTCAATGACTACATTTCCAATTTGAGGAATTTTAGTAAACTCTCCCTTCTCATTAGGAGAAAAACCGAAACCATCAGAACCAATAACACATCCTGAGTGAAATGTACAATCATTACCAATTTCTGTTTCAGAATAAATTTTTACACCAGAAAAAATTAAACAATTGTCTCCTATAATAACATTATCACCAATATATGAGTTCGGATATATTTTTACATTAGTACCAATAACAACATTTTCGCCTATATAACTGAAAGCACCAATGTATTCATTGGCTCCAATTTTTGCAGTTTTTGATATATAATGGGGGTTTTCTCTACCTTCCTTATTGTTCTTAACCTGATTATAAAACTCTAATAATTTGGAAAAAGAAGTGTAAGCATCTTTAACTCTAATTAGAGTTGTAGAAACCTCTTTATCTAATTTAAACGTATGATTAACAATAATAATAGTAGCTTTTGTTGTGTAAAGATATGAGTTGTATTTGGGGTTAGATAAAAATGACAGGGATCCTTTTTGACCCTCTTCAATTTTTGATAATTTAGAAACTTCTGCTTCTGGATTACCCTCAATTTCACCATCTAATATTTTAGCAATTTGTTTGGCTGTAAATTTCATCTTTTGCAAAAGTATAAAAAAATGGATGATTAGGCTAATTCGTGTCCTTTGGATAACATAAAAAATACTTATTTACAGGTTTAGAGAGTGCTTGAAGATTAAGTTGGTCTGATGCATTTACTATATCTTCAATAGCACCATTTTTGCTTGCAATTTTAATTGGTTGATTTTTATTATATGCCTGATTTGAAATTTTCCCGCTAAAAACAAAATAGTTAGCCTCCTCTTCAGAGATTTCAGATATTTTAATGAATTTATTGATGGTCGTAGATATGTGGACGTTAGAAACTTCTTCATCAAACATTTCAATTTTAAGAAGATTTCTATTTACAATCATTAAAGATAATTTAGATAAGATTTTATCAGGATGTTTTGTCCATTCTTTTATTGCAGAGAGCACATCATAATCATCCAATTCTGAAAATAGATTTAACACCTTATTGTCAAAATTATTTTTATGAGTTTTATGGTATAAGAAAAACTTTAAAGAAGAGCTGCCAAACAACTCAACCCCCTGATTAGCCAGCTCTTTTGCCCTAGTTAAAATATTAACTAGCATATATTCAGCAACTAAACTTGTTTTATGTAAATAAACTTGCCAATACATTAGTCTTCTCGCTATCAAAAATTTTTCAACTGAATAAATCCCTTTCTTTTCAATTACTAGCTCATTATCTACAACATTTATCATTGCTATTAGCCTATCAGAACTTATGTTACCCTCAGCAACACCCGTATAAAAACTATCTCTTTTTAGATAATCTAGTCTATCTATATCTAATTGACTTGTGATTAATTGATGAAGAAATTTTCGATGATATTCCCCATTAAAAACAGATATAGCTAAATCTAATTGACCATCAAACTCTTTGTTAAGTTGGTGCATGTATTTTAATGAAATCTCTTCGTGGGTAATTCCAGTAACTATACTATGCTCCAAAGCATGAGAAAATGCGCCATGACCTATATCGTGAAGAAGAATAGCAATATAAAGTGCATTTTCTTCATCTTCAGATATATCAATACCCTTAACTCTTAAAACATTAACTGTCTTTTGCATTAAATGCAAGCAACCTAAGGCATGATGAAAACGGGTATGATTAGCACCTGGATATACTAAATTTGAAAATCCCATCTGAGAAACTCTTCTCAATCGTTGAAAACTCGGATGTTCAATAATATCAAAAATTAAACTATTAGGAATTCTTATAAATCCATATATTGGATCGTTTAAAATTTTTAATTTATTGGTAGGATAATTTTTCAAGTTGTGTTTTTAGATATTAAAATACAAACTAAAGATTAAATTTACTCTTTACAAAGTAGTTTATATGATTATTAGGAATATTTTATCATTTTCTGGGCATTGAAACCATAACAAATAAATACTTTTAACGTTTTATAAGAAATGAAATTAATTTTATGAATAGTATTCAAATTTTATGGGTTGACGATGAAATTGACCTATTAAAGCCTCACATTATTTTTCTTGAGCAAAAAGGGTATCAAGTATCTACCTGTACAAATGGTACAGATGCCATTGATTTGGTTGAAGAATCAAATTTTGATATCATATTTTTAGATGAAAATATGCCTGGAATAAATGGGTTAGAAACTTTAAATGCTATTAAACAAATAAAATCTTCCGTTCCTGTAGTAATGATTACAAAAAGTGAGGAAGAGTATATTATGGAGGAGGCCATAGGATCCAAAATTTCAGATTATTTAATAAAGCCTGTCAATCCCAATCAAATTTTACTTAGTTTAAAGAAAAATTTAGATAATTCAAGACTGATATCTGAAAAAACTACTTCTAACTATCAACAAGAATTCCGTAAAATATCTATGGAATTAATGTCTGTAAATTCCTATGAAAACTGGTGTGATATATATAAAAAATTAATTCATTGGGAATTGGAGTTAGATGAAATAAATGACAATGGTATGCTTGAAATACTAGAAAGTCAAAAATCTGAAGCTAATAATTTGTTTTATAAATTTATTAAAAAAAACTATCAAGATTACATAAATTCAACTAACGATAAACCAACCTTCTCTAATACCCTTTTTAAAAATTATGTTGTTCCAAATTTATCTCATAAAAATGGGGTGCTTTGGGTAGTAATTGATAACTTAAGATATGATCAATTTAGAATATTAGAACCATTTATCAATAATTATTTCAAGAAAGAAGAAGAGCATTCATATTGCAGTATACTTCCTACAGCTACTCAATATGCTAGAAATTCTATATTTTCTGGGCTAATGCCACTAGAGATGGAAAGAATGCATCCAACACTATGGAAAAATGATACTGATGAAGGAGGGAAAAATATGTTTGAAAATGATTTTCTGATTGCTCAATTAAAAAGGTTAAACTTAAATATACATCATGAATATTATAAAATTGTTTCATTGAAAGATGGTAAAGATTTAGCAACAAACTACAACGGAACAAAGCAAAATGATCTTACTGTATTGGTGTATAATTTTGTAGATATTTTGTCACATTCTAAAACTGAGATGGAGGTCATTAAAGAGTTGGCAGGTGACGATAAAGCATATAGGTCTTTAACAGCTAGCTGGTTTAAAAACTCACCATTATTTGAAATAATACAAAAAGCTCAAGAACTTGGTCAAAAATTAATTATTACTACAGATCATGGAACCATTAATTGCAAACATCCTACTAAGGTTATTGGAAATAAAAATATTAGTTCAAATTTGAGATACAAAACAGGAAAAAGCTTATCCTACAATGACAAAGATGTATTCGCTGTTAAGAATCCTAAAGACATTTCCTTACCTAGTATCAGTTTTAATAGTCCGTTTATTTTTGCAAAAGAAAATTTATTCTTTGCCTACCCAAACAATTACAATCATTTTGTGAATTATTATAAGAATACGTATCAACACGGAGGTGTATCTTTAGAAGAAATGATCATACCCTTTGCAGTCTACCATCCTAAATAATTCTTTATATGAATAAAAATTTCTTATTATCAGAGGTGCCTATAATTGCTAAAGAAATTATACAAAATTCTACGAGCAAAATAATCTTATTTCATGGAGATATGGGTGTTGGTAAGACTACATTAATTAAGGAAATTTGTAAAATTCTAGGAACTGAAGATTTAATAAGCTCTCCTACATTTTCAATTGTTAATGAATACATAACATCCAATAATGAAACTATTTTTCATTTTGATTTTTATAGAATTGATAATGAGGAGGAGGCATACAACATTGGTGTAGAAGATTATTTTGACTCAAACCACTGGTGTTTGATAGAATGGCCCTCAGTTGTTGAGAATTTATTACCTTTAGAAAATGTTAATGTCTATTTAACTGTTTTAGAAGACGGACAACGCAACATTCAAATAAACTAATTCACATGAGTGCATTTTCTCCATTCAGCAAAGAGGAATTAATTCCTCAAACAGAAATGTTAGAGATTAAAAAGCAAAAAGGACAATTATTTATTGGTTTACCAAAAGAAACTCTTTTTGAAGAAAAAAGAATATGCCTCACCCCAGATGCTGTATCAGCTCTAACATCCCAAGGTCATAGGATTGTTATTCAATCTAGTGCTGGAGATGGATCTAATTATAGTGATAGTGAATATTCTGAAGCAGGTGCAAAAATATCATACAATACAAAAGAAGTTTTTAATTGTAATATAATTTTAAAAGTAGCTCCTCCTACTCTAGACGAAATAGCACTCATGACCCCTCAAAGTGTTTTAATTTCGTCTCTTCAATTAAAAACTCAATCCAAACAATATTTTGAAGCTTTAATTGAAAAAAGAATAACTGCTGTAGCTTTTGACTATATTAAAGATGAACATGGTGTATATCCAGTTTTAAAATCATTAAGTGAAATTGCAGGAACCGCTTCTATATTGATAGCCTCTGAATTAATGAGTAATATTAATAAAGGTAATGGTCTTCTGTTAGGTAATATTGGGGGTGTACCTCCAACCGATGTAGTTATTTTAGGAGCAGGAAGTGTAGGAGAATTTGCTGCAAGATCAGCGCTTGGTTTAGGAGCAAGAGTAAAGGTTTTTGACAATTCAATTACTAGACTAAGAAAACTTCAACAAAGTTTACATACACCAATTTACACATCAACTATTCAACCAAAAACAGTCGCAAAAGCTTTAAGAAGATGTGATATTGCCATTGGTTCTATTCGTGGTAAGGATAGATCACCTGTTATAGTTTCAGAGGATATCGTTAGGACAATGAAAGATGGTGCAGTAATTGTTGACGTAAGTATTGATCGTGGAGGTTGTTTTGAAACATCAAAAATCACTTCTCACTCAAAACCAACATTTAAAAAACACGGTGTTATTCATTACTGTGTCCCAAACATTCCCTCTAGATACTCCAGAACAGCATCTTTTGCCATAAGTAACTTATTTACACCTTACTTACTTGATATTGCAGAATCAGGTGGCTTTGAAAATGCAGCTAGATTTGATAAAAGTTTACGAAATGGGATGTATTTTTATCGTGGAGTTTTAATCAATAAAACTGTAGCAACTTGGTTTGATCTTCCTTTTAGAGATATTAATTTGTTACTCTTGTAATACTTCCTAATATTTTTCTTTATTACTATTTTAAAACTATTCTTTAGAAAATTCATCTTAATATTTAAAAATTACTTCTAATTTTGCAACATGAATTTATTCAAGCGTTTTATTTATTATATCATAGGTATTTTCTTTGGTAGCCTTGTTGTTTATTTTATTTGGAAAGGTAAAGATGTTTCTTTTGACTACGGTATGGATGCTAGAACACTAAAGACAATAAGAACAAAAAAAATAATTTACTCTAAGAATTCTGAAACACTAATGAAACAAATGTCCATTGATTCTATGGCTATTCAAAATATCCTTAGAAACGGAGATGTAGATTTTGGTGAGAGTAACCAACATAAAAAACCTTGTGCAGAATATTCTATTCATGGAAAACATAAAGAACAAAAAGTAAAGCTTTGGATTATAAGATGTGACACATTAGCTACAATTGATTTGATTACCACTTATAAGTAATCATGGAGTTTTAAAAAATCTATTTTTAATTTCATCTACATTCTTAATACTCTTCTCTAGCCAATTAGCATATATAATTTCTTGTTCCTTTTCAGACAACCTCCATGGATAGTTACTATTTCTTAATTTATTTGTAAGGTTTTCTAATATGATAGCTGCTGCTACTGAAATATTTAAACTTTCAGTAAACCCAACCATCGGAATAGTTAAAATTTCATCAGAATTAATAAGTACCTCCTCAGATACCCCAGATTTTTCGACACCAAAAATAAAAGCAGATTTTTTAGAAATATCAAGATCATGCAATGTACATGTATTGTTGTGAGGTGAAGTTGCTATTATTTGATAACCCTCATTTTTTAAACGAGTTAAACAATCTTTAGTGTTATTTTTATCCTCTTTATAATTAATTAAATTCAACCATTTCTGAGAGCCTTTTGCAACATGTCTAGATACCTTGCTGTGATACTTATTTTCTATAATATGAATATCCTGAATTCCAAACACATCACAACTTCTAATTACCGCACTTGAATTATGTTGTTGAAAGATATCCTCTAAAACAACTGTGAAATGTCTAGTCCTATTGAGTAATATATTTTTAAAAGTATTTTTTCTCTTTTCAGTAACAAACCCCTCTAAATAAGTTATTAATTTTGTATTTAATTGATTCATACGTAACAAACATACTAAAATTTTATATTTGCAGTAATGAAAAATATAGTTGTGTTAACGGGTGCAGGAATGAGTGCCGAGAGTGGTATCAAAACATTTAGAGATGCAGGAGGTCTTTGGGAGGGATTTGAAATTGAAGAGGTTGCAACGCCGGGAGCTTTCGAAAAGAATCCGAAACTAGTTTTTGATTTTTACAATCAAAGAAGAAAACAACTCTTCGATGTTGAACCAAATAAAGCTCATCATTACTTAAAAGATCTTGAAAACTATTACAATGTTACTATTATTACTCAAAATGTAGATGATCTTCATGAAAGAGCCAAAAGTTCTCACATAATTCATTTACATGGAGAATTAAGAAAAGTTAGAAGCACTAAAGATGAGACTTATATGTTAGATTGGGAAACAGATCTTCATCTAGGAGATGTAGACACAAAAGGGAATCAATTAAGGCCACATATTGTATGGTTTGGTGAACCAGTTCCCATGTTAGATAAAGCCATTAAAATTGTTGAAGAAGCAGATATACTTGTTATTATTGGAACTTCTATGAAAGTGTATCCAGCAGCTAGTCTAATTAATTTTATAAAGTTTGAAACACCTATTTATTTTATAGATCCAAAGCCAACTGTTTCAAAAAATAATTATAAAAATTTAACACTTATTAAAAATGGAGCAGTTAATGGAACTAAAGAATTACTTAAGAAGTTAGTCTATTAAAAAATTCATATAATTCTCCTCTGGCTATTTGACCACCCTTTTCAATTAAATCAAAAATTTCAATATTTCTTTGCTTGCTGTATATTTTACTTCCTTTAAGATAATCTATGGATGGATCATGTGGGTTTTCTAACAACCATTTAAAACCTTTTTCTGATAATAAATCAATATTGTTATTGTTAATTGTAACTACTGTTCTGTAAATAGCTTCTTTTTCACATTTAAAAAAATTAACAGAATTATCAGAAAAATGCTCTAAATATTCAACCTTACTCAGCACATCATCCCAAACCATGTCACTAAAAAGGTTCAGCTCTTCTTCTACTAATGAAGAATTCTCAGATTTCATTTTTTGCCATTGAACTGCATCAATTTTTTGTGTGGCTAAAAATTGAGCAAATTCTTTATGTAATGATTCTAGTTGTTCTTTTGTAAGCTGTCTATATTTCATAATTAGCTTAAATAAAAAAACCGCCCTTTAAGGGCGGTTTAAACATTTTATATTGTTTATTTCTCAGCGACAACTTCAAAGTTGATATCTACAACAACTTCTCTGTGTAATCTAACCGATGCTTGGTATTTACCTAATCTTTTTACTGAACCACCAACAACTTTAATAAACTTTTTATCGATAGTAGTTCCAGATTTAGCAATTGATTCTGCTAAATTAATGTTGTTCACTGAGCCAAATAATTTGTCTCCTGTTCCAACTTTTGAGGCAATTTTAATATCTAAACCTTTAATTGTTTCAGCAATAGCATTTGCGTCTTCAATTAATTTAGCTTCTTTATATGCTCTTTGTTTAACATTTTCAGCTAATACTTTCTTCGCAGAAGAAGTAGCTAAAATTGCATGTCCGTGAGGAATTAAATAATTTCTACCATAACCATTCTTAACAGTTACAACATCATCTTTAAATCCTAAATTTTCTACGTCTTGTTTTAAAATCAGTTCCATAATTCTACTTCTTTAATTATTTCAACATATCTCCAACGTAAGGCATTAATGCCAAGTGACGAGCTCTTTTAATAGCTTGTGCAACTTTACGTTGATATTTTAATGATGTTCCTGTTAAACGTCTTGGTAAGATCTTACCTTGTTCGTTAACTAAATACATTAAGAAGTTAGCATCTTTGTAATCGATGTATTTAAAACCGTTCTTTTTAAAACGACAATATTTTGCTTCTTTTTTTGTCTCAATGTCAAGAGGAGTAAGATATCTTACTTCACCTTGCTTGTTTCCTTTTGCTTGTTGTTCTATTGATGATGCCATATCTTATTTTTTAGTAGATTTAACACGTTCTCTTCTTTTTTCAGCCCAAGCTTCAGCATGCTTATCTAACCTTACAGTTAAGTATCGCATAACGCTGTCATCTCTTCTGAATTCTAATTCAAACGATGAAATTGCCTCACCAGCAACCTTGTAATCGAGTAAGTGGTAAAAACCACTTTTTTTCTTTTGGATTGGATACGCTAATTTTTTTAAGCCCCAATCTTCTTTAGAAATCATTTCGGCACCTCTAGAAACCAAATAGTCCTCAAACTTTTGTACTGTTTCCTTTATCTGAGTATCAGATAAAACGGGATTCAAAATGAAAACAGTTTCGTAATGATTCATAATAATTGTTTATTGTTTAATTTAAGGCTGCAAATATAGTGACTTTTTTTATTATATCAAGGTATCTTTTTTTATTATAAATCTACTTAATTCTTCTAATAAAAAATTAAAAAGCTTGTTCTATTTCCTTGTATACAACTCTTCCATTTACAATATTTAATCCTTTTGACAATGATTCATCTGTTTTACAGGCTTTTTCCCAGCCATTATTTGCAATGTTTATGATATATGATAGTGTAACGTTTGTTAATGCTATAGTTGATGTGTAGGGCACAGCTCCTGGCATATTTGCAACACAATAATGAACAACATCATCAATAATATAAGTTGGATTTTCATGAGTAGTTGGTTTTGTTGTTTCTATACATCCTCCTTGATCTACAGCCACATCAACCAAAACTGTACCTGGCCTCATTTCCTTCAACATTTGTCTAGTAATAAGTTTTGGTGCTTTAGCACCCTTTAGTAAAACACCTCCAATTATTAAATCATGAGTTTTTATTTTTTGCCTAATACTATATTCGCTTGAAAAATCTGTAACAACATGACTAGGTAATACATCATTTACATATCTAAGCCTTTTCATATTAACATCCATAATAGTTACATGAGCACCCAATCCAGCTGCCATTTTTGCAGCTTGAACACCTACAACACCAGCTCCAAGAATTAATACTTTACCTGGAGATACTCCTGGTACACCTCCAAGTAATATCCCCCTACCTTTTACAGGTTTCTCTAAATATTTAGCTCCTTGCTGAATGGCCATTCTACCCGCAACTTCAGACATGGGAGTCAATAGAGGTAATGTACCATCTTCATCTTCAACTGTTTCATAGGCAATACATACTGATTTACTTTTAATCATTGCTTCTGTTAAAGCTTTACTTGAGGCAAAATGGAAATAAGTAAAAACTATTTGATTTGGTTTAATTAAGTTATATTCTACTTCAATAGGCTCCTTTACCTTAACTATCATTTCTGCAATTGCGTAAATCTCTTCGATAGTTTCTAATATTATAGCTCCTACCCCTTGATAATCATTATCAAAAAAACCGCTACCAAAACCAGCTTGAGACTGAATGTAAACTTTATGGTTTCTTTTTGTTAGTTCAAATACACCAGCAGGAGTCATTCCTACTCTACTTTCATTATTTTTAATTTCTTTTGGGATACCGATAATCATAAGAGATAATTTTTAAATTTTTAGCAAAGTTAGAACTTTATTGATTTGTTTAAAAAATAATACTTCACAAAGATTTAATAAGCATCAACATCAATTATAAATCTTATAGGTCTAAAATCAGATATTGATTGAAATGAATTTTTAACCTTAAAAATCTCATGTTTAGTTTTCACGATAGATTGTTTTGGTGGAATTTTTATCATTATATTTTTTATATACTGATTTCTAATTCTTGAGACTGCTGGAGAAGATGGTCCTAAAACATTTTCACCAAAAACATTTTGCAGGGCTCTTACCAACCAATTAACCCCTGTTTCTGTTTTCTGATAATCTTTATGTTTTAAAGTAATTTTTACAAGACGATAATATGGCGGATAATGATATTGCCAACGGTCTTGCATTTGTTCTTTATACATGGTAGTATAATCTGTGATAGAAACTTGCTGTAAAATTTGATGATACGGATTGTATGTCTGTATCATCACTTTTCCTTGTTTTTTTGATCGTCCTGCCCTACCAGATACTTGAACCATTAATTGAAAAGCACGCTCGTGTGCTCTAAAATCAGGAAAATTTAACATCATATCAGCATTTAAAATTCCTACTAAAGAAACATTCTCAAAATCTAATCCTTTAGACAGCATTTGGGTTCCTACCAAAATATCAATTTCCTTTGCCTCAAATGCTCCAATAATTTTTTGATAGCCATATTTTCCTCTAGTAGTATCTAAATCCATCCTTCCGATTGAATAATCAGGAAATATTTTTTTTAATTCTAATTCAATTTGTTCAGTTCCAAAACCTTTAGTGCTTAAGTTATTACTTCCGCAAGCACCACAACTATTTGGCATTGCACGTAAATAATTACAATAATGACATTTTAATTCGTGCTTAAATTTATGAAACGTTAAACTAACGTCACAATTTGGGCATTGTGGTGAAACACCACAAGTAGAACACTCTACAATAGGTGAAAACCCACGACGGTTTTGAAATAAAATTATCTGTTTATTTTCTTCTAATTCTTCTTGAATTTGTTTCAATAACGTGTCTGAAAAATGACCAGTCATTTCTCTTTTACGTTGCTTTTCTTTGATGTCTACTAGCTCAATTTTAGGCAATTTAACATCTCCAAAACGCCTGTTTAACTCAACTAGTCCATATTTATTTTCTGATGCATTAAAATAGGTTTCTAAAGAAGGTGTAGCTGAACCTAATAGAATTTTTCCCTGATGGAGACGAGACAATACAATAGCTGCATCTCGTGCATTGTATCTAGGTGAAGGCTCAAACTGCTTGTAAGAGGTTTCATGTTCTTCATCTACAACGATTAATCCAAGATTAGAAAATGGTAAAAAGATGGAAGAACGAGCTCCTAAAATAATTTGGGCTTTGGGTTTATTTTCTAGAACATTATTCCACACTTCTACTCTTTCATTCATTGAGTATTTTGAGTGAAATACTGAGATTTGATTTCCAAAATAGTTTTGTAATCGTGATATAATTTGAGTAGTTAAGGCTATTTCTGGTAATAAAAACAAGGCTTGTTTTCCAGAGTCTAAAGTTTCTTGAATAAGTTTAGTATATACTTCTGTTTTACCTGAACTTGTAATACCATGTAATAAAATTACATCTTTTGTAGTAAAAGAGGTTTTAATTTCTTTGAGCGCTTGTTTTTGGTAATTATTTAATTTTTTTAAAGCACTCGTTTCTCCTTTATAAGAAATCCTATCAGTTTTAATAAAATAAAACTCTAACACTCCTTTTATTTCAAGAGCTTTAATGATTGAAGAGGAAGCTCCTGAAACTTTTTCTAAATCTTTAACCATAATTGGTTTTTTAGAAGCTGATAATTGAAAAAAAGTCATTATAACTTCCCTTTGCTTAGCAGCTCTAGACAGTTCATTCATCAATAATTCTAAAGAATTTTCTGAATTGTAATTATTACTTAAACGAACATATTTTATTAATTTAGGTTTATATTGTTCATAAATTTCTTCTTTAATATAAACTGCAGATTTTTGAATTAACTCATTAATAATTGGCAATACTTTCTTTTTCCCAAGAATATCAACTACCTGGTGAATTGTTAATTGAGATTGATGTTGTAAAGCTTCATAAATAAGAAATTCTTCATCATTTAATATATCTTTATTGTCAAATGATTCATTTTTAAAAATAATAGTTTCACTTTCTAATAAAAAAGCAGAAGGTAATGCAGCCCTGTACACATCTCCCAAGCCACACATGTAATAGGTGGAAACCCATTCCCAATGTTTTAATTGATGTTCTGTTACTATGGGTTTGTCGTCTAAAATTTGAAGAATTTCTTTAGCATCATAAGTCTCTGGTGGTATTTGATGCAATTTAAAAACCAATCCAGTATACATTTTGGTCTTCCCAAAAGATACAGCAACTCGCATTCCTTTTTTAAGAAATTCGTATTCAGATTGTGTCACAGAATACGTAAAAGTTTTCTGAATAGGAATGGGTAAAATAACATCTATAAAATGTCCTGACACTTAAATTATTAATTTTAATCGTTAAGCATTGCACTTAAGGAATGAATTACTATTAGGATTGAAAGCTCTTTTTATACTTGACCAACAGTTTCCTCAAAACTACTGAATTTTTAGTACATTGTGTTTAGAATAATAAATGGATTTATGACAAGCAATGAATGGAAATCTAAAGGTAATTTTATACAAGTAAATAACAATCGTTTGTTTGTTATTGATACTAATAATGATAGTAATACATCTCAAAAATCTATGGTAATTCTTCATGGATACCCTACTTCTTCGTTTGATTACTATAAAGTATTACCTGAATTATCTAAAAACTACAGATTAATTTTACATGATCAACTTGGTTTTGGTTTTTCTGATAAACCAAAAAATGTTGATTATTCATTAGTTAAACAAGCAGATATCGCCTTAGAATTATGGCGTCAGTTAGGTTTAAAAAAAATATACTTGTTTGCACATGACTACGGAACATCTGTGGCTACTGAAATTATAGCTCGCTACAATGCAAATGAATTGGACATAGAAATCGAACAGTTAATTTTAACTAATGGTAGTATTCACATTGAATTATCTCAATTAAGAACTATTCAAAAACTTCTTAAACATAAGTTTTTGGGGAAGTATGTTGCTAAACTCACCAACTTTCCCATTTTCAGAAAAAACATGAAAAACATTTATTTTGACAGCTCTAAAGTAACAAATTTTGAGCTTAAAGAAATGTGGGAATTAATTGAATTAAATGGAGGGAGAAAAGTCATACATAAGCTAACCCAATACATTAATGAGCGATATTTATATTGGAATAGGTGGATTGGTGCGTTAAAGAAAACTCGGGTGCAAACTAAAATTATTTGGGCTAAAAACGATCCTATTGCAGTTCCTGCTATTGCTAAATTACTCGGAAAAGAAATTCCAAATAATACATTATTTTGGATGGAAAATACAGGACATTTTTTAATGCTAGAGAACCCTGATGAATTTATGAAATTAATACTAAAATAAGACTTAAATGAAAAAAACAGCAATTGTATTTCTTTTAATTTTCTTTAAATCTAATGCCCAGGATTTTAGTGTCATCGAGAAAAATAGATTTGAGACGACATAAGATTATAAAAAAGCAGAAACTGAAATTTTAAAACTAGCTGACTACCTTCTAAGAACCTCAACAAAACCGTATCTAAGAATTGATAACAGTTTTGCTTTAGAATCTGCTTTTATATCTTATCCTAAACTGTCAAAAAAGAAGATTTACAAAAAAGCATATGAAACATTAGCAAAATATTGTGCTGATGAAAAAAACAATTTAAAACCCAATAAAACTCTAAAGAAACTTATTGAAACTATGGAAAAAACTTAGGTATTCAACTTAGAAGCTTTTCTTGTTCCTTCGTACAATTCATACTTCACAAACTTACAATCTAAATCAGCATTTTTTAGTTCTATACGTTTAGATGTCCTCAGTCCTACATGTTTTAAAGCTTGCATATCTGAAGTAATCATCCATGCTGTTGAGTTTGGGTAATTGTGTTTTAAAGTATCTCCAACTTTTTTATAGAACTCATTTACGTCTATGTTTAAACGCTCTCCGTAAGGAGGATTAAATAAAATTGTAGTATTTCCAAAAACCTCTTTGGTAGAATTGAAAAAATTAACATGATGAACGCCTATAAACTCATCTAAATTGGCATTGATAATATTTTGTTTTGCTTTTGATACAGCTGATGGAGCTTTATCAAATCCCATAATTTTAAAATGAGAATTAGTGATTTTTTTTAGAAGTGCGTCTTGTATGGTAAAATAAAGATCCTCATCATAATTTTTCCAACGCTCAAAAGCAAATTGTTTTCTATTAATATTTGCAGGAATCTTACAAGCTATCATGCAAGCTTCTATTAATATGGTTCCAGAGCCACACATAGGATCTATGAAGTTTTCATCACCTGTATAACCAGAAAGTAAGACTAAACCAGCTGCTAAAACTTCATTAATGGGAGCTATATTGGTAGCACTCCTATAGCCTCTTTTATGTAATGAATCTCCTGAAGAATCTAAAGATATAGTACACCAATCTTTCTGAATGTGAACATGAATTTTAACATCAGGGTAGTCTAAATCTACATTAGGCCTTTTACTATATTTATGTCTAAAATAATCTGCAACTGCATCTTTAGATTTTAAGGCAATATAATGAGAATTACTAGTAAAATTTTTTGAATTAACTACAGCCCCAATTGCAAATGTACCCTCAACATCTAAATATTTTTCCCATTTAATCTTTTGGATAGCCTCATACAAATCTTCTTCATCATAAACTTTACAAGTTCTAATAGGTTTTAAAATACGAATAGCTGTTCTTAAAGCAATATTAGCTTTGTATAAAAAACCCTGATCACCTCTAAAAGTAACACTTCTTATACCTTCTTTAATATCTTGGGCACCAAGTTTCTTTAGCTCCTCGGATAAAACACCTTCCAAACCCTTAAGCGTTGTTGCCGTCATTTTAAAATTAGTATTCATGTTTCCTAGGTTAGGCTGCAAAAATACACTTTAATAACTCTTTTTTGATATAAGAAATTAGAAAAAAATAAATTCATTTATATTCCTGATCTAAAACATTATTTCTGAAAGAAAAGTTTATTTTTGTACTCATTATTTTTATATGAATAAATCAGATTGGTTTACAGATTGGTTTAATACCTCTTATTATCATACACTTTACAAAGACAGAAATGATAAAGATGCCCAATTATTCATTAGAAATATTATTGATTTTTTAAATATCCCATCATCTTCTCATTTACTAGACTTGCCTTGTGGTAAAGGGAGACATTCAATTTATTTAAATTCCCTTGGCTATAAAGTAACTGGCGCAGATTTGTCTAAAAATAGTATACAAGCAGCCAAAAAACACGAAAACAGCTCACTGGATTTTATGTTGAAAGATATGAGAAAACCTTTTGATATTAAATATGATGCGGTCTTTAATCTTTTTACAAGTTTTGGATATTTTGACAATGACAAAGATGATATCTTAGTGCTAAAAAACATACATAATGGCTTACATAAAAATGGGTTATTAGTTCTTGATTTTTTAAATGTTATAAATGTTGAAAAAAAATTAGTAACCAAAGAAATTAAAATTGTTGATGATATTACATTTAATTTACAACGAGAAATTAAAGATGGTTTTCTTTTAAAGCATATTACATTTACAGACAAAGGAGTAAACCATTCATTTTCAGAAAGGGTTAAATATCTTACTCTTGAAAAGTTTGAATCGTATTTTTCAGAGGCTGGATTAAAAATTAATCATATTTTTGGTGATTATCATTTATCTAAATTCAATAAAGACACCTCTGAAAGGTTAATATTTGTAGTATCATGATGACGTATTTATTGTTATTAGCCTCCGTTTTATTGGGCGCATTAATAGTTTTAATTTTAAAACCCTCAAAAAAAACTGTTCGTTTATTGTTAGCCTTTAGTGGTGCGTATCTTTTATCAGTTGCAATTTTACATTTATTGCCCGAAGTTTATAATGGGTCGTCAGATAATAACATTATAGGTATTTGTATTCTAGCAGGTGTTATTTTACAATCTGTATTAGAATCTTTTTCAAAGGGGGCGGAACATGGTCATATTCATATCCACACAAATGGAAGAACTTTTCCGAGATTATTATTTGTAAGTTTATGTTTACATGCATTTTCAGAGGGATTTCCAATTATTCATTCTGGAGAAAATTTACTATGGGCCATCATTGTTCATAAAATTCCTATAGCCATTATTTTAACTATATTTTTAGTAAATAGTAATTTTTCAAAAAAAACAATTGGAATCTTTTTAACTGTATTTGCTCTAATGAGCCCTTTAGGAGTTTTACTTTCTGATAAAATTATGTTTTTTGAACTCTATAGCTCAGAAATTACAGCAGTAATAATTGGGGTATTCTTTCACATCTCTACAATAATCTTATTTGAAAGTTCAGAAAATCATAATTTTAACTTACATAAGTTTTTAGCCATAATAGCTGGAATATTATTAACTGTTATCACACTTTAGTTAGCAACTTCATTAATAAATTTAATTCTCATTAATCGTAGTTCTTCCTCGTCATATTCTCCATCAAACTCATCTAAAGCTTCTTTAATATTATCGGATTCTGCCTCCATGAAATATTCGTAGATATCTTCTTGTTGATCTTCATCTAAAAGATCATCTAAAGAATAATCTATATTTAATTTTGTTCCTGAGTAAATGATTACTTCCATTTCTTTAATTAATTGGTCCATCTCTAATCCTTTAGATTTAGCTATATCAATTAAAGGTAACTTTCTATCTGTATTCTGTATGATAAATAATTTTAACCCTGAATTTACACCAGTGCTTTTCACAATTAAATCATCTGGTCTAACTACGTCAAATTCAACAACATATTTTGAAATTAAATCAACAAATTCTTTTCCAAACTTTCTAGCCTTCCCTTCTCCTACTCCATGAACCTTGGACAATTCCTCTAAATTAGTTGGGTATTTTAGGGCCATATCATCTAAAGAAGGATCTTGAAAAACAGCAAAAGGAGGAACACCTAGCTTAACTGCTACTTTCTTTCTGAGACTTCTCAAAAACTTAATTAATTTCTCATCAGCTGAAGCTGCTGAACTTGACTCATTTGTTATAATATCTGAAGTATTTTCTTGAGAATAAACATGATCCTCAGACATTAAAAATGATGAGGGTTTACTCAAAAACTTTTCTCCTTCTTTAGAAAGTTTTACAACACCGTATTGTTCAATTTCCTTACGAATAAAATTTACTACTAAAACTTGTCTTAATAAAGCCATCCAATATGATGCATCTTTTTCCTTACCTATACCAAAAAATGGTTTTAAATTGGTTTTGTGTGAATTTAGCAATGCATTCTCCTTTCCAATTATTGCATTTACTATATCTTTTGATTTGTATTTTTCTTTTGTATCTCTTACAACAGATAAGAGCTTAACAACATCATCACTTGCCTCGTGTTTTTTCTTTGGATTTTTTGTGTTGTCATCCATTTGAGCACCATCACCATTAATTTCATCAAAATATTCACCGAAATAATGCAACAAATATTTTCTTCTGGACATTGACGTTTCCGCATAACCAACAACTTCTTGAAGTAAAGCATGACCAATCTCTTGCTCTGCAATTGGTTTGCTAGCCATAAATTTCTCTAACTTCTCTATGTCTTTGTATGCATAAAAGGCCAAACAATATCCCTCACCATCATCTCTTCCTGCCCTACCAGTTTCTTGATAATAGCTCTCTAAACTCTTAGGAATATCGTGATGAATTACAAAGCGAACATCAGGTTTGTCTATTCCCATACCAAAAGCTATCGTGGCTACAACTACATCACAATCCTCCATTAAAAACATATCTTGATGCTTCACTCTGGTCTTAGCATCTAGACCTGCGTGGTAAGGAACTGCTTTTATATTGTTTACTTGTAATACTTGTGCAATCTCTTCAACTTTTTTTCTACTTAAGCAATAAATGATTCCTGATTTACCCTCTCGTTGTTTTACAAAACGAATAATATCTTTTTCTACATCTTTTGTTTTTGGTCTTACTTCATAAAATAAATTAGATCTATTAAAAGATGCTTTAAATTTTGTTGCATCACTTATTCCTAAAGTTTTTAAAATATCTTCTTGTACTTTTTCTGTTGCTGTAGCAGTGAGCCCTATTACAGGAACATTGTCAATCTGCTCTATGATGTGTTTCAAGTTTCTATATTCTGGTCTAAAGTCATGGCCCCATTCAGAAATACAATGAGCTTCATCTATAGCAACAAAAGAAATAGTTTGTTGTTTTAAGAAACTAACATACTCCTCTTTTATTAAAGATTCTGGTGCAACATATAAAAGTTTTGTTATGCCTTCCTGAATATCACTTTTAACCTGAGCTACTTCAGATTTATTTAATGACGAGTTTAGTACATGTGCTACACCATTGTGTTCAGATATACCTCTAATGGCATCTACTTGATTTTTCATTAAGGCTATCAATGGAGATATCACTATGGCAGTGCCCTCATTCATTAAAGCTGGTAATTGATAACAAAGAGATTTTCCTCCTCCGGTAGGCATTATTACAAAGGTGTTCTTTTTTTGAAGTATACTTTTGATAACTTCTTCTTGCAAACCTTTGAATTGTGAAAAACCAAAAAATTTTTTTAAAGGTGAGTGTATGTCCATTATAAAATGTTATTCATTTAGCTCTTTTTTTAAGGCTAACTATACAAATTTGTTGAGGTCTCTTATTTTTGTAGTAAATTTGTATGCTCATTTAACAACTTAAATATAAGACTTTTTTTTATTTTAATATTATAATTAAAGTTATATGTTTTTTAATTAAAACTCTCTACAAAAAAGTAGTTTTTGTGAGTATGAACCTAAAAAATAATTAATGACTCAAGAGAAAGAAATGTCATTTTTAAATCATCTAGAAGAACTTAGATGGCATTTAGTAAGAAGTATTGTTGCAATATTTGTAATAGCAATAGTTCTATTTACGTTTCAAGAATATGTGTATAATGAGTTTCTATTAGCACATATAGATCCAAACTTTGTAACTTACAGGTTGTTTTGTGATTTCTTCTCTGTCATAGGAGTTGAAAGTAATTTTTGCAGCTTAGATTATCCTAATACATTACAAGTACTAAAGCCTACACAACAATTAATGAATTCTATATGGTCTTCATTCATTTTAGGTGCTATTGTAGCTTTCCCTTATATTTTGTGGGAATTTTGGAAATTTATTTCTCCAGGATTACATGTTAATGAAATAAAAAAATCAAGGGGATTTATAGTTACTGCCTCAATTTTATTTTTTATTGGTGTTTTATTTAGTTTTTATGTTATAGCTCCTATTTCTGTTAATTTTTTATACACTTACCAGATAAGTGAAAAATTAGTTAATCAATTTACCATGGAAGCTCACATAGGTTTAATTACCAATATGCTTCTAGGAGTATCTATTATGTTTGAGCTACCTGTTATTGTTTATTTTCTTACAAAAATTGGTTTGATAACTCCTGAATTTTTAAAAAAATACAGAAAACATGCACTTGTAGTTGTTTTAATTTTAGCTGCCATTATAACCCCTCCAGATGTAGCCAGTCAAATTATTGTTGCTATTCCAGTATTAATCCTCTATGAAATTAGTATTAAAGTATCTAGTAAAGTTATAAAAAAACAACAAAAAAATGCCAAAAAATAAAGTCCAAAAATTCAATGATTATCGTTCTGAAATGAACGACAAAATACTTAGCAATGACAATAAAGTCATTAAAAGAATTTTTAATTTAGATACCAATGCTTTTAAAAAAGGTCACTTGCCAGTAAAAACAAAAGAGTTAATGGGTCTTGTAGCTTCAGCTGTTTTACGTTGTGATGATTGTGTAGCATACCATCTAGAAACCTGTTACAAAGAAGGAGTTTCTAAAGAAGAAATCATGGAAACATTATCTATTGCAACATTAATAGGTGGAACAATCGTTATTCCTCATTTAAGAAAAGCATACGAATTTTGGGAAGTTCTGGAAGAAACAGTTGATTAATAATCAAATTATGATCTTATTAAGAGCTAAAAAATATCTAATGATTACATTTACTTAAATTTACACATAATTAATGATTTTAAGAGCTGAAAATATTGCAAAAAATTATAATGGCAGGCAAGTTGTTAAAGAAATTTCTTTAGAAGTAAAGCAAGGTGAAATTATTGGTTTATTGGGACCTAATGGTGCTGGTAAAACGACCTCTTTTTACATGATAGTAGGTATGATAAAACCTAATGGTGGTAACATCTATTTAAATAATGAAGAAATTACCCGTTACCCAATGTATAAAAGAGCTCAAAAAGGTATAGGATACCTCGCTCAGGAAGCTTCTATCTTTAGAAAATTATCTGTTGAAGACAACATTATGTCTGTTCTACAATTTACAGATTTATCTAAAAAAGAACAAAAAATTAAACTAGAATCGTTGATCGAAGAATTTAACATTGGTCATGTTAGAAAAAATAGAGGAGATTTATTATCTGGAGGTGAAAGAAGGAGAACAGAAATAGCTAGATGTTTAGCTTCAGATCCTAAGTTTATATTATTAGATGAACCTTTTGCAGGTGTAGACCCAATAGCTGTTGAGGATATTCAAAGCATAGTAGCTCATTTAAAAGATAGGAATATTGGTATCTTAATAACGGATCATGATGTTCAGGCTACACTAGCAATCACTGATAGAACATATTTAATGTATCAAGGTAGTATTCTTAAGGAAGGAACGCCTGAAGATTTAGCAGAAGATAAATTAGTTCGTAAAGTCTATCTTGGAAAAGATTTTGAATTAAAAAGAAAAAAGGTGTTCTAATTTTGAATATCAGTATTCTTGAAGTTATTTAAAATCGATAAAAGTATGTAACTCATTATTATAACAGGCACTGCCAAGTATTTAATAGTCATCAATAAAATAATTGAAAGTAAGATTAAAGTATATTTAAATAAATTTTCTCTTATACCATAATTTTTAAACTTTAATGAAAATAAGGAAAGTTCTGAGTTCATTAAAAAACTAAACAAAATTGCAATTCCAATTAAAAAATAATTATTACCAATTAAATCTTTCACAAAGTCAACATCAGAATGCATTTGAACTAATGGTAATGATACGATAAACAAACTCATTGCTGGTGTTGGTAAACCGATAAAAGATTCAGATTGCCTCGTATCTAAATTGAATTTAGCCAATCGATAACAAGCTGCTAATGTTACGAGTAAGCCTATTAAAGGAAGCCCCATTGAGATCTTCAATTCTGCATATATTTCGAACGGCATTTCTTGATTATTTCCTAACAAAACAAATAGTACAATACCCGGAACTACGCCACTGGTTACCATATCCGCTAAAGAATCTAATTGCTTTCCTAATTCACCTGAAACGTTTAAAATCCTAGCAAAAAAACCGTCAAAAAAATCTAAGAAAATACCTAATACAACAAATAATGCAGTCATTTCAAAATGACCGCCTACAGCGAACATAGTTGCTAATGTTCCACAAAAAAGGTTCCCCAAAGTAACTATATTTGGAATGTGTTTTTTAAAGCTCATATAAAATATATCTGCAGCTAAAATAGTAAATCCTTTCCTGTGATTTTAAATATCATCATTTTTTAAGGATATTTGTTGAAAATTGCAATGTATTTAATTTATGCCAATACTTAAATCTACTTTTCTTCCCTCCTTACCATTTAGAAATGGTCATTTTAATACTATCTATAGATCTTTTTTTATGAAAGAAGGTCATGATTATAAAAGAAAAAGGATCAATACTTGGGACAATGATTTTATAGATTTAGATTTCTCAAAAGTTAATTCCAATAAAATAGTAATTCTTATTCATGGTCTTGAAGGCAGCTCAGAATCTAAATATATTTTATCGGCATCAAAAGAATTAAACCAATCTGGATACGATACAGTTTCTTTTAATCTTAGGGGTTGCAGTGGAGAAGACAATAATCTTCTAGCCACATACCATAGCGGTAAAACAGAAGATCTTGAATTTGTAATATCACATTTAATAGAAAATTATAATTATGAAAAGATAATGGTAGTAGGTTACAGTTTAGGAGGTAATATTACTTTAAAATATTTTGGAGAATTTGCACTATCAATTCATAACAAGGTAGCTTGTGCTGTTGCAGTATCTGTCCCAATTGACTTGGCTTCCTCAAGTAAAGTAATGGGTGGCTTAAAGAATAAATTGTATATGGAGAAATTTCTAAGATCATTACGCCTTAAGGTTTTTGAAAAATCAAAAAAATTTCCAGAGTATAAATTAGATTTAAGCCAATTAATGAAAGCCAAAACATTTAAAGATTTTGATGGTCTTTACACGGCTCCTGTTTCAGGGTATTCAAGTCCTGAAGACTACTGGAAAAAAGCAAGTTCTAAGCCATATTTATCTTCAATTACAAAACCAGTTTTATTAATTTCTTCAATAGATGATCCATTTCTATCCGAAGAATGTTATCCATACAAAGAAGCAAAAGAATCTAATAATTTTTATTTGGAAGCAACAAAATATGGAGGACATGTTGGATTTATGTCTGAATTTTCACAAAATAAAAATAGATGGTTAGAAAAAAGAATTATTAAATTTCTAACAGACAATAATTAGTTGATGCAATATCTATTAAAATGTAAAGTTATTTCAATAATATATTAAGATATTTGTTATGATAATCTATGAATGAATTGAAAAAAATCTACACATTAGTTTTACTATTTGTTTCTCTTATTGTTAACGCTCAAGCCTTTCGCAATTATTCTAATGAATTTTTGACTATTGGTGTAGACGCAGCTTCACTAGGAATGAGTAAATCTGTTGTAGCTACTACAAATGATGTTAATGCAGGATATTGGAACCCTGCGGGTTTATTACATGTAAAAGATTATCAAGGATCATTGATGTATTCCTCCTATTTTGCTGGCATAGCCAATTATAATTATGCAGCATTTGCTATGCCTATAGACTCCCAAAGTGCTCTAGGTATCTCTGTTATACGATTTGGTGTTGATGACATATTAAACACAACACAATTAATTGATAGTCAGGGAAATATAGATTTTAATAGAGTTAGTTTATTTTCAGCAGCTGATTATGCCCTAACATTATCATATGCTAGAAATTTAATTTTAAAAAATGTATATTTTGGGGTAAATGCAAAAGTAGTAAGACGAACTATTGGAGATTTTGCAAGTTCATGGGGAGTTGGTTTGGATGCAGGTATTCAATACATCCGTGGAGATTGGAACTTTGGATTAATGGTTAGAGATATTTCTACAACTTTTAATATTTGGGCGATAGATTCTGATGCTTTTGCTACTGTTCAAAATGCAATTCCTGGACAAAACCAAGAATTACCAGAAACCACAGAAATTACGAAACCAAAAGTTCAACTAGGGTTGGCAAGAAAATTTAGATTGGGTCGTTTTTTTAATTTATTATCTGAAGTAGATATTAACATGAGGTTTGCCAGAACAAATGACATCATTTCAACTGATATAGCTAGTATAGATCCAGCCTTGGGTTTTCAGCTTGATTACGATAACTTTGTTTTTTTAAGAGCAGGGGTTGGTAATTTTCAAAATACAACTGAATTCGATGGAAGTAAAAGTTTGTCTTTACAACCAAACTTGGGTGTTGGCTTTATTTACAATGGTATTCAAATTGATTATGCACTAACCAACATTGGAAGTGTTGGTAATGCATTGTTCTCAAATATTTTTTCTGTAAAAATAGATTACAGTTTTTTTAGACAATAACTTATGAAACAAACTTTCCTTTTTATTTTTATATTTTTTGTTTCAATCCAACATAATTTTTCACAAAAATTAGTTTTATCAGATCAATCAGAAATAAGTATCATAACAGCAGGTCCTGGAGATGTTTTGTATGAAGCATTTGGCCATAGTGCCATAAGAGTTAAAGACGCTACTTTAAATCTTGACATTATTTTTAACTATGGTTTATTTGATTTTAATCAACCCAATTTTTATGTAAACTTTGTAAAAGGCAGATTATTATACAGACTTGGAAAACAGTCATTTAGAAGATTCATAACCAGTTATGATTATCAACAAAGATGGGTGAAAAACCAAGTTCTAAATTTATCATTAGTTGATAGGGTAAAGATATTTGAGTATTTGAATGAAAATTCACTGCCTGAGAATGCTGAGTATCTTTATGATCCTTATTTTAATAATTGTGCCACCAAACTTAGAGATATTGCAAAAGAAATTCTTGGTAATAAGATTCAATTTCCTAGCTCATTTTCTGATAAAAATTTCACTTTGAGACAATTAATGAATCAAGAGCTTCCATGGAATACTTGGGGTAGTTTTGGAATAAATTTAGCTCTAGGAAATACTTTAGATAAAGAAATAATTGCAGACAATTATATGTATTTACCTGATTATGTTCACAAAGCATTTCAAAATGCCACCATAACTAAAAATAAAATAACTACACCTCTAGTTCTTGAAGAAAGTCAACTATTAAGATATCCTGAGAAACAAATTAAAATTCAATGGTACAACCCATTTTTTGTTTTTTCTTTACTATTACTTCTAACTATTGTAGTAACTTATAGAGACCAAAAAAGAAATATTAGATCCAAGTGGTTAGATTTTACTTTATTTTTTGTGACTGGAGTTTTAGGTATTATCATCTGTTTTTTATGGTTTTTCACAGACCATTATACTGCGCCAAACAATTTTAATTTGTTATGGGCTTTTGTATTGAATTTTTTTGTTGCTTTTACACTTTTAAAAAACAGTATACCATCTTGGATTTCCAATTACCTATTATTCTACTTATTCTTGCTTTTTGGAGCAATTGTCACCTCTTTTATAGGTCTCCAACAATTCTCTAATGCAGCTTTTCCTATTATAGCTATGTTATTTTTGAGAACTTTTTATATCTATAGATTATTGACCTTTAAAAAATAAAACAGTAGTAATTGTCCTTATAATGATTTTAAAATCTAGAAGTATGCATTGTTCTTTGATATAAAACAAATCATACCTTAATTTTTTTTCTTGATCCTCTAATGTTCCTGCATAAGGAAATTTAACTTGTGCCCATCCAGTAAGACCGGGTTTTACAACGTGTCTAATTGCATAAAAAGGTACTTTCTCCTCTAAATCTTTTACAAATTTTGGTCTCTCTGGTCTTGGGCCTATGATGCTCATATCACCTTTAAGAATATTAAAAAACTGAGGTACTTCATCTAGTCTAGTTTTTCTTAAAAATTTTCCAAACTTGGTGATTCTTGTATCATTTTTTTGAGCGTATACAGCTCCTGAAGATTCCGCGTTAACTACCATAGATCGTAACTTAAAAATAGTAAAGTTTTCACCATTTTTACCAACTCTTGTTTGATTATAAAACAAAGGGCCTTTGTTCATGAAAACATTTAAAATAAAAATGAATGGAAGTAGTATTAGAAAAAGTAATAACCCAGTTAAAGAGATTACAATATCTAAAAAACGATGAAATAGTTTATAAAGCCTCTTATTGCTATTACAGCTAAAATTCATGTTTTTATAAAAGTTGAAATCTAAATAATCTTTAGGAACACTGGCTGTAATTTCTTCATAAAAACTCTCTGAACTCTTTAGCTTACAATAAAAAATACTATTAGTATATCTATTGAAATATTATTAATAAAAAAAATAAAATTTATGAAAAATTTATTAGTATACTGCCAAACTTCTTTCAAGTTTAGATCTATAAGTTTGGTTTTAGGAGTAATGACGAAAAGCCATTTTTGTTGCATAAATAAATTTATTTCAGGGTACTCACAAATATAATTTTATTTTAAAAATTATCATATGTTTTTTCGTTAAATCGTCCTATTTTTACGATGAATTAAAGAAACAGCCGGTATGAAAAAACAAATTATTGAATGTGTTCCAAACATAAGTGAAGGAAAAGATCTAAAAAAAATCAACACAATTGCCAATGTTGTTACTGAGGTTGAAGGAATAAAACTCCTAGATATAGACCCTGGAAAAGCTACGAACAGAACTGTAATTACCTTTGTAGGAGAACCCTCAAAAGTCATAGAAGCTGCTTTCAGATTAATTAAAAAAGCAAGTGAACTAATAGACATGAGTAAACAAACAGGAGAGCATCCAAGGTTTGGAGCTACAGATGTTTGTCCTTTAATTCCTATTGCAAATATTTCTATGGAGGAAACGGCTAATTATGCTCATATGCTAGGAAAAAGAGTTGGTGAAGAATTGGGAATATCAGGTTATTATTATGAAAATGCAGCCACTAAAAAAGATCGTAGAAATCTAGCTACAGTTAGATCTGGTGAATATGAAGGTCTTGAAAATAAACTATCTGATACCAACTGGAAACCAGATTTTGGCCCAACAACCTATACATCAAAGACAAAAAATGCAGGAGTAACTGCTATCTCTGCAAGAGATTTTTTAGTTGCCTATAATATAAATTTAAACTCCACCTCTACTAGACGAGCCAATGCCATTGCCTTTGACATTAGAGAAGCTGGAAGGGTAAAACGAGTGGGAAATCCTATTACTGGTAAAAAAGTAGTAGATGCAAATGGAGAACCTGAAAGAATACCAGGAAAATTAAAGGCTGTAAAAGGGATTGGCTGGTACATAGAAGAATATGGTATTGCGCAAATTTCATACAATCTAACCAATATTTCAATTACCTCGATGCATAAGGCATTCGATGAAACGCTCAAAGCTGCAGACAAAAGAGGCATTAGAGTTACAGGTTCTGAGTTGGTTGGTTTAGTTCCATTACAAGCCATGCTAGATGCAGCAGATTACTTTTTACAAAAACAAAATCGATCACTTGGAATTAGTGAGACCGATAAAATTAAAATAGCTATAAAATCTCTTGGATTAGACGATTTAAAACCTTTTAATCCAGAGGAAAGAATTATTGAATATGTAATGAGTGCTAACCATTCTAAAAAATTGGTAGATTTTACTGTAAAAGGGTTTGCTGATGAAACTGCTTCTGAGTCTATGGCACCAGGTGGTGGATCAATAGCTGCTTATGTTGGTACTCTAGGAGTTTCTCTTGGAACAATGGTTGCCAATTTATCAGCAAATAAGCCAGGTTGGGACGAAAAATGGGAATTTTATTCTAAATGGGCAGAAAAAGGACAACAATATAAAAAGGAGTTACTCTTCTTAGTAGATGAAGATACCAATGCATTTAATAAAATTATAGATGGTTTTAGAATGCCTAAATCTAATGTAGAAGAAATTACATTAAGAAAAGAAGCCATTGAAAACGCTACTAAATACGCAACAGAAATTCCTTTTAAAGTGATGGAAACCGCATACAATTCTATGGAAGTTATGATAGCTATGGCTAAAGAAGGACTACAGAACTCATTATCTGATGCGGGTGTTGGAGCTTTGTGCGCAAGAACTGCCGTCGTTGGAGCTTATTTTAATGTCCGAATTAATGCGAAAGATATTAAAGACAAGGTATTTGCTGAGAAAATACTTTCTATGGCAAAGGAAATCTACGATAAAACCAACATGTTAGAAAAAGAAATTATTGAATTAATTGATACTAAAATTTAATTGGAAACTCCTGTAAAAATTATTGATTTTCATCCAGAAAACTCATCAATATTTGGGAATCTAAATATTGAATGGTTAGAAAAATATTTTTATGTAGAACCCTATGACCATAAAATTTTAGGGGATCCTCAATCCTATATCATAGATAAGGGAGGTTATATTTTCTTTGCTGAAATTAATTCTAAAATTGTTGGAACTGTTGCTTTAATTAACGAAAAAGAATGTTATGAACTTAGTAAAATGGCTGTTTCTCCAGAGTATCAGGGGTTAAAAATTGGTAATAAGCTAATTGATTATTGCATAGAGTTTTCCAAACAACAAGGGTGGAAAAAAATAATGTTGTATTCAAATACAATATTAAAACCAGCAATTAATTTATATAAAAAAGTAGGTTTCAAGGAAGTTAAATTAGAACCAGATGTTCACTATGATAGAGCTAATATAAAAATGGTTTTAAAACTATCATAAAGTTATTTACAGGAAACTTTCAATAGCTAATTCATAGCTTTTTAAACCAAAACCAACTATAACACCTTTTGCATTTGCAGCAATATAACTATGATGCCTAAACTCTTCTCTAGCATGTACATTTGAAATATGTACTTCTACAACAGGTGTTTCTATAGCCTTTACGGCATCACCAATACCTACTGAAGTATGTGTATAGGCAGCTGCATTTAGAATAATACCTTCATAATTAAAACCAACTTCATGTAATTTATCGATAATTTCACCTTCTATATTAGATTGAAAATAAGATATATCTATAGCCGAAAATTTATTTTGTAATACTTTAAAATAATCATCAAAAGAGTGAGCACCATATATTTCAGGTTCTCTTTTGCCTAGTAAATTTAAATTTGGACCGTTAATTATTAATATTTTCATGCGGCTAAAATACAATTAATTTTAAATAGAAAAAGTGAACCCTTAAGTCCACTTTTTAATTAAATTATGAGTTTGTATTAAAAGGAATAGCTAAGACCTATTTGAAGAACATTTATTTTAAAAGAAGTGTCACCAACATCTTCTCCTTCATCATCAAGTCTATCAAAACCTAATGAATATCTAGCACCTAAAGATATACTGTCAGAAATATCATAACCAAGCCCTAGACCAAGCCCCATACCAAATTTCTTTATACCCTCTGTATCTTCTTCAGTTATATAGTCAAACTGTGGACCAGCCATTAAATTAAATTTATCTGACACGTGAAACTTTAACATAATAGGGATAATAATATCACCTACTGATTCATCATCATCATCGCTGTCACTATCAGAAACAGAAGAGTAATGAAGTTCTGGTTGGATACTAAGACTTTCTGAAACTGAAAATTGTGCGAAGAAACCTAAGTAAAATCCAGAAGCATCTGTAGATAAATCTAACCCATCACCGGAAAACTCAAAACTTGATGATTGATAACCAGCAGTAATTCCAAATTTAGAATCTTGAGCACTAGCAGTTTAGCAAAAAGCTAATAATGTAATTGTTAAAAATAATTTTTTCATAATAAAAGTTTTTAATTAATTGATATTTAAGTGTTTAATACTTAAATATAGTAAATAATTAATTAATTTTAAAATAAAACTAATTTGTAAAAGATTAATTATAAAATTTTGAATCAAAAAGAGATTTTAAGTATCTTCCTAAAATGAATTGGAAACAAGCTATAAAAGACTATAACCATTACTTGAATATTGAAAGAGGACTCTCCTTTAACACCATAGACGGTTATGTTTTGGATGTAAAAAAGCTAATTTTTTTTCTAGAAAATAATAATATTTCTTGTTCACCTATCACCATAAAAAATGATATCATACAGCAATTTATTTATGAAGTTGCAAAAAAATCAACTGCTAGAAGTCAAGCTAGAATTATATCCGGTTTAAAAAGTTTTTTTAATTATTTGATTTTTGAAAAATACAGAGAATCCAATCCAACTGATTTAATAGAGGCTCCAAAAATTGGTAGAAAACTTCCAGATACTTTATCAGAATCTGAAATCAATCAACTAATATCAGCCGTTGATTTAAGTAAACCTGAGGGGGAAAGAAACAGAGCTATACTAGAAACTTTGTACAGCTGTGGTCTTAGAGTTAGTGAAATCATTACTTTAAAAATATCAGATTTATTTTTTGAAGAAGGATTTATCAAGGTAATAGGTAAAGGAAGTAAAGAACGTTTTGTTCCTATTCATTATAGAGCACAAAAATATATTGAGTTCTATATGAATCACTACCGAATTCATATATCCATTGTAAAAGGTTATGAAGATATTTTATTTTTAAATAGAAGAGGTAAATCTTTAACCAGACAAATGGTGTTTGTAATTTTGAAAAATTTAGCCATAAAAATTAATCTAAATAAAAAAATTAGCCCTCACACTTTTAGACATTCTTTTGCTACACATCTTTTGAAAAATGGAGCAGATTTAAGATCTATTCAGCAAATGTTAGGACATGAAAGCATCACAACAACTGAGGTCTATGTTCACTTAGACACTAGTTATTTAAAGAAAATAGTAGAGAGATATCATCCAAGAAAATCATAAATGGAAAAATCCCACTTTTAAAGTTTAAAAGTGGGGTTTTTATTTTTTTATTTATAAATTATTAATGGCTACTTAGCTACATTAACAGCTCTCGTTTCTCTTATGACTGTTACTTTTACTTGACCAGGATAGGTCATGTCATTTTGTATTTTTTGGCTAATACTAAATGATAATTCAGCAGCTTTAGTGTCATTAACTTTACCACTCTCTACCATCACACGTAGCTCTCTTCCTGCCTGAATTGCATACGCTTTTTGAACACCTGAAAATCCAAAAGCAATATCTTCTAAATCTTTTAATCGCTGAATGTAAGAATCTAAAACCTGTCTTCTTGCTCCTGGTCTAGCACCAGATATGGCATCACAAACTTGAACAATTGGCGCAAAAAGAGATTTCATTTCTATTTCATCGTGATGTGCTCCTATGGCATTACATACGTCTTGTTTCTCACCATATTTTTCTGCCCATTGCATTCCCAATAATGCATGTGGTAACTCACTTTCAGTATCTGGAACTTTTCCGATATCATGAAGTAATCCTGCTCTTTTTGCTAATTTTGGATTCAAACCTAATTCTGAGGCCATAATACCACATAAATTAGCAACTTCTCTCGAGTGCTGTAGAAGGTTTTGACCGTAAGATGATCTGTACTTCATTCTACCAACCGTCTTTATTAATTCTGGGTGTAATCCATGAATTCCTAGGTCAATTACAGTACGTTTTCCTACTTCAATAATTTCTTGAGTTATTTGTTTTTCAGTTTTTGCTACAACTTCCTCAATTCTAGCAGGATGTATTCTTCCATCTGTAACCAACTTGTGCATAGATAATCTGGCTATTTCACGTCTTACTGGATCAAAACAGGAAAGAATAATTGCCTCTGGTGTATCATCTACAATAATTTCAACTCCAGTTGCAGCCTCTAAAGCTCTTATATTTCTTCCTTCTCTACCTATTATTCTACCTTTAACATCATCTGATTCCAAATTAAACACAGACACACAGTTCTCTACAGCCTGTTCTACTCCTACTCTTTGAATTGTACTCAGCACTACTTTACGAGCTTCTTGTTCTGCTGTAAGTTTAGCTTCCTCTAGAGTACTTTGAATAAAGCCCATTGCATCTGTTTTAGCCTCATCTTTTAAAGAATTTACTAATTCCTTTTTAGCTTCATCTGCAGAGAAACCTGAAATTTGCTCTAATAAATCAACATGCCTCATATGTAATTTAGAAACCTCATCTTCCTTTTTGTCAAGGTGTTCTAATTTATGATTTAAATCTTTCTCCTTATGCTCTAGAGAAGTATTTAGTCTTTTGGTTTTATCCATTTGAGACTGAATTTGAGATTCTTTTTCTCTAGTTCTTTTTTCAACCTCAGAAATTTTCTTTTCTCTATTTAATATTACTTTTTCATGCTCAGACTTTAGCTCTATAAATTTTTCCTTTGCTTGTAATATTTTGTCTTTCTTTAGAGCTTCTGCCTCTACTTTGGCTTGTTTTATGATAGAATTACTCTCTTTTTTAGTAGCTGATAAAATTTTGTTAGCCTTTGATTTCTCTGAAATTTTTGAAAATATTAAGCCTAAAATTAATCCAGCTAATCCTGTTACAATAGGAATGATCATGTCGTCCATAGTTTTGATTTGGTTGTATAAAAAAACCTACACTAGTGAGGTTTATATAAACTCCATTATGACATGTATAGAACTAACTAACTGATCAAGGATCCTCTTGATAATGAAATTGATTCAATATCTAAGGCTTGCTTTAGCAATTAAGACTCGTCCTTCATAATAGATTCGTGTTGAGTTTATCAAACAAATAACTAATGTAGGCAGTATATTATTGTATTGTAAGAGAACTTATTCTAAATGAGCACTTACCAACTTAGTAAGTTCATTAATCTTATCTAATGCTTCTGTATTGGTTTCTTCAGTATCTAAAGTAGAAATTTCTAATTTTGATGCAAATTGTAAAGCACACATGGCTAAAACATCTTGTTTGTCACTCACTGCGTAGTTTTTTTCATACTTACTAATGAGTTGATTAATGTTAGCTGCGGCTTTTCTCATCCCTTCTTCTTCGATGTTGCTGTTAACACTCAAAGGATAAGATCTACCTGCTATTACTAAATTAATCTTTAATTTTTCCACTATACTAATAAACTATTATTCGTTCAATTGAACGATACATTTATCGATTTCTCGAATTAAAGCATTTATTTTAAATTTGGTATCTCTTGTACTATTGTCACTGCCTTCTATAGTTTTTGCAATCTTTAGCAACTTAAATTGTTCATCTCGTTGTTCTAATAATTGCTTATTTTCTAGAAGTTGATGTTGTAACTTTGATGAATTTTGAAGCAGTAATTCGTTTTCTTTTAATAAAAAGTCGTAATTTGAAAGTAAGTTTTTTAACTTAATTTCTAATAAATTTACCGCTTCTATAGTGTTACTCATCTATACCTCTATTTATAAAACTATATCTACAAAGTTAGCATTCTGTTTTATATTTAACAACTATTTGGTACTTTAATAAATAATCGCTTTAATATTGGAAATAAGTTGAATACTGATTTAAATAGTTTTATTAATTTAGTTAAAAATTACTGAAATTTGAAAAATTATTTTTTAACCCTTGCTATATTTTTTGGTATTTCAACTATAGCTCAGAACAAATACCCTAAAGACTATTTTAGAAGCCCTCTAAATATTCCAATTAAACTTTCAGGTACTTTTGGAGAATTGAGAAATAATCATTTTCATGCAGGTTTAGATATTAAAACTAATAGAAAAGTTGGTCTACCCGTATATGCAACTGCTGATGGCTATGTTTCAAGAATAAAAGTGGCTATATGGGGTTATGGGAAAGTCTTATATGTTAAACATAATAATGGCTTTACCTCTGTTTATGCTCATTTAAGTAGGTTCGAAAAAAGTATTCAGAACTATGTTAAAAATATTCAATACGAAAAAGAAAGTTATGAAACAGGAAATATATATCCAGGAGAAGATGAAATTTTTGTAAAAAAAGGAGATATCATCGCCTATTCTGGAAGAACTGGTGGGTTTGTTGCACCGCATTTACACTACGAAATAAGAGATACGAAGACCGAGCATATAATTAACCCTCTGTTTTTTGGGTTAAAAGTTCAGGATTCAATAGCTCCTAAGATTAAAAGAATCATGGTTTATCCAATCGAAATGAACTCCAGAGTCAATAGAAGTGCAAAAAAACAAACTCTAGGTATCAAAAGAGATTCATTAAACACCTACAGAACTAATAGAATAAGTGCCTCAGGTAAAATAGGTTTTGGTTTAAATGTTTATGATTTATTAGGAGAGGAATTAAATAAAAATGGTGTGTTTAGTATAGAAATGCTTGTGAATGGAAAAAGACACTATTTTCATAATCTAGAAACATTTTCATTTGCGGAAAGTAAATTCATAAATTTACTGATAGACTATCCTTATTACAAAACTTATAAAAATAGGATTCAAAAAACCTTCAAAGAAAATGCAAACAAACTCAGTATTTATAAAGATTTAATTTATGACGGTGTCATAGATATTAAGGAGGGATTAAATTACAGAGTGGAGATTATAGCTAAAGATTATAAAGGGAATAGCTCTTCTATTAAAATCCCTATCATAGGTGTAAGAAGTGAATCTATGGTTTCACAACAGCAAGACACTACAAATTATAAAATCATTAAAAACAAGTTTCACAAATTCTCCAAGAACGGAGTAACCATAGCGTTTCCTAAAAACACTTTCTATGAAGACATTTATCTAAACTTTTCTGTTAATGAAAAACAAGCAAATATCCATAAACCAATAATTCCTCTAAATAAGAGTTTTACAATTAGTTTTGATAGTACCATGTATAAAAAAACTGAATTAGATAAAATTTATATTGCTAACATAAATAATAAAAAATATCCTTATTATCAAAAAACTAGAAAAAAATTAGATAAAATATTTACTACAACTAAAGATTTAGGTAAATACACTTTATTATTTGACAATCAACAACCTAAAATATATGATTGTAATTTTAAAAATAATGATTGGACTAGTAGATTACAGTATTTAACGATTAAAATTTCAGATTTAGAATCTGGGATAAAATCTTATGAAGCCTACATAGATAATGAATGGATATTGATGGAGTATGATGTTAAGAAAAAAAAATTATCTTATAATTTTAATGATAAAAAATTGGTAGGCAGTAAACATATCTTTAAACTTGTGGTTTATGATAACGTTGGAAATACCAATACCTATAAATCTACGTTTTATAGAAAATAAGTAAAACAACTAAGTGAAAAATTTACTACTATTCTTATTCATACTACCTTCGATACTTTTCGCTCAGAAAACTTCTATCATTAAAGGCTTCATAAAAGACCCTCAAAATAATTCGATCAAAAATGTCTCTGTTAACTATGGAGCCATTGGAGTTTACTCAAACAATAATGGATATTATGAAATTAGAGTTCCGGTAAAAGGAAAAGTTGTTTTAGAATTTAGCCATGTGGGCTACAAGTCTCTTTCTAAAGAGTTTTTTATCAAGAAAAGAACAATCATAAGATTTTCACCTACTCTTCAACCACAAGGTGAACTATTAGATGAAGTAGTTATTAAAAATGATAAAAATGATGCTCAAGGAATTACAACCATTAATACCGAAAAAATAAAACGAATTCCTGGAGCAAACTCCGGAATAGAAACACTTTTAATGACCTTACCTGGAGTAAGCAACAATAATGAATTAAGCACCCAATACAATGTTAGAGGTGGAAATTTTGATGAAAATTTAGTTTATGTAAATGGAATAGAGATATACAGGCCTTTCTTAATAAGATCCGGACAGCAAGAAGGACTCAGTTTCGTTAATTCATCGATGGTTCAAAATATTAATTTCTCTGCTGGTGGATTTCAAGCGAAATACGGAGACAAGCTATCATCTGTTTTGGATATCACCTATAGAAAACCTTCTGAATTTTCAGCGACTATAAATGCAAGTTTACTGGGTGGAAGTATCACAATTGAAGATGTTTTTTTAGATAATAAATTAAGCGCTATTGTAGGAGTTCGGTATAGAGATAATAGTTTATTTGTAAATTCTAAACAGATTGAAACAAATTTCAAACCTCGTTTTACTGATGTTCAAGGATTCATATCATACAAACAAAATAAAAAACTTACTCTTAATTTTTTAGGAAATTTCTCCTCAAACAAATACGATTACCAACCAGTTACCAGAAGAACTCGTTTTGGTACAGTTTCAGACCCTTTAGAATTAATTGTATTTTATGATGGGCAAGAAAAGGATGAATATTTAACTGCTTTTGGAGCTGTAAGTGCGGATTACATAGTAAATGATTATTTAAAACTTACTACAACAGTTAGTGTATTTAATACTCAAGAAGAAGAGTATTTTGACATAGCAGCTTCATATAATTTAGGTGAGGTAGACACTAATATTGGCTCAGAAACATTTGGAGATGTAACTTTTTCTGAAGGAATTGGATCACAATTAAATCACTCTAGAAATGATTTAGATGCTTTAATAAGTAATATACAGGTAAGAGGATCTTACAAGAAAAATGAAAGTCAAATAGAATTTGGAGTTAAATATCAATCCGAAAACAGTAAAGATCGGATTCGTGAATGGGAGATCATAGATTCTGTTGGATTTTCTGTTAGACCATTAAACTTAAATTTTATTAATGATCAACCTTATACTCCATATACAGGCCCCATTGTACCGTTTCAAAATATTAGAGCTGAAAACAATTTAACAACTAATAGGGTCTCAGGTTTTATTCAATATAGTGAAAAAGGTTTTATTGGAGATCATAAATTATGGTGGAATGTTGGGTTAAGAAGTCATTATTGGTCTGTTAATGCTAATGAAGATTCAGTAGTTAAACAATTCATCTTTAGCCCAAGGGCGCAACTAGCTATAAAACCTGCATGGGAAAAAGATATATTATTCAGAATTTCTGGAGGAGTATACTCACAACCACCATTTTATAAAGAATTTAGAGACTTTCAGGGAGAAATTTTGCCAAGCGTGAAAGCTCAAAAATCTATTCATTTGGTTTTTGGCAGTGATTATAGTTTTAAAATATGGGATAGACCTTTCAAACTAACCTCAGAATTTTATTACAAAAACTTATCTAATATAAACCCTTACAGTGTAGATAATGTTCGTATTCGATATCAAGCCAACAATAACGGAAAAGCTTATGCAACTGGTTTTGATGTGAGACTAAACGGTGAATTTGTCGCAGGAAATGAGAGTTGGATTAGTTTAGGTATATTAAAAACTGAGGAAAATATTGATAACCAAGGATATATATCCAGACCTACTGATCAACGTTTTAAATTAGGGATTTTGTTTCAAGATTACATGCCTAATTTACCTGACCTAAAAGCATATTTAAATTTAGTGTATAATTCTGGTGTTCCAGGTGGAGCTCCAGCTTACTCTAATCCATACAACTACCAAAATAGGCTACGAGATTATAGAAGAGCAGATTTAGGGGTACTATATGTATTTACAGATGCGAATAAGAGGTTTTCTAATGGTTTTCTTAGTCAGTTTAAAGAATTAACTGCCGGTCTAGAATTGTTCAACATGTTTGACATACTTAATTCTATAACAAATACTTGGGTAAGAGATGTAGCAACTAAAAATCAATTTGGTGTCCCAAATTATTTGTCTGGAAGAATTCTAAATTTCAAATTAGGAATAAAGTTTTAATTTCTATGAACGTTGTTTCCCTAGAATAAAATTATAAAATTTGCGCGGCATGATCTTTTGTTTTTACCTTTGAAATTACATTTTCAATTATTCCATTTGCATCTATAACGAAAGTAGTTCTGTGGATTCCATCATATTCACGTCCCATAAATTTTTTTGGTCCCCAAACACCAAAACCATTGATAACGATATGTTCTTCGTCTGCTAACAAAGGGAATGGTAAATCATATTTGTTTACAAAATTTTGCTGTCTTTTTTCAGAATCTGCACTTACTCCTAAAATTTCATACCCTTTTGCTTGAAAGGTTTGATAGTGATCTCTTAAATTACAAGCTTCAGCTGTACAGCCGGGTGTACTTGCTTTAGGGTAAAAGAAAATGACTAGTTTTTTACCACTATAATCACTTAATTTCCTAACGATTCCTTGATGGTCTGTTATTTCAAAATTCGGAGCCTTTTCTCCTATTGTTAACGTATTCATTAAATTATTTATTTGTTATTCAAATATACTAAAGTATTGGAAAATTATAAAAGCTACTTTGTAACTTTGTGAAAAATCAAATTCCTAATCATAAAAAAATGAATAAGGCTCAAAAGGTTCAATTTGTAATAGAAACATTACAAAAGACATATCCAAAAATTCCTATACCTCTTGATCATAAAGATCCTTATACGCTACTTATAGCAGTTCTTTTATCTGCTCAATGCACTGATGTTAGAGTAAATAAAATAACACCTTTATTATTTTCTAAAGCAGACAATCCATTTGACATGATAAAATTGACTGTTGAAGAAATAAAAAATATAATACGTCCATGCGGTTTATCTCCAATGAAATCTAAAGGAATCCATGGATTATCAAAAATTCTGATTGAAAAACACAATGGCGAAGTTCCTATGTCTTTTGATGAATTAGAGGAATTACCCGCAGTTGGCCATAAAACAGCTAGTGTGGTCATGAGCCAAGCTTTTAATGTACCTGCATTCCCTGTAGATACCCATATTCATCGATTACTATACCGTTGGAATTTAACAAATGGAAAAAATGTGATTCAAACGGAAAAAGATGCAAAAAGGTTATTCCCAAAAGAATTATGGAATGATCTCCATTTGCAAATTATTTGGTATGGGAGGGAATATTCACCAGCGAGAGGATGGGATTTAGATAAGGATATTATTACAAGCACTATCGGAAGGAGATCTGTTATAAAGGAATATTTTAGAAAAAAATAAAAAAAACCTTAACATTAGTTAAGGTTTTTTCATTCTTAATTCAAATTCAATTCAATGTTGAAATTTGATTTGGTTTTTACAAATGATAGTGATTTGGAAAAATTAATCAAATATTGAACTGTTTCTTTTTTGGGTTGCTTCCGAAATTCGGAAGACTTTTCAGAGTAAATTTGCTTCATACAGTATTATATTAAATAATTTAAATATTATAACGAAACTGATTTACTTTTATTGTTAATAAATTAAAATTATTTTATTTTTTTCTATAATTTTCCTTAGGTTGATTAATGCATACCTCATTCTACCCAGTGCAGTATTGATACTAACGCCTGTATTTTCACTAATTTCTTTGAAACTCATGTCTTTGTATATCCTCATCTCTAGGACTTCTCTTTGCTCTTGAGGGAGCTCTTGAACTAACTCTTTTACATCAGAGAGAACTTGCTCTTTGATTAATTGTTTTTCTGCATTAAGGTTCCCATCACTAATAACAGAAAATATATCAAATTCATCAGTATTTTTAAAAAGACGCATTCTATTGTTCTTTCTAAAATGGTCAATAATTAAATTATGGGAAATTCTCATAACCCATGGCAGAAATTTACCTTGTTCATTATAGTTACCACGCTTTAATGTTCTTATGACCTTAATAAAAGTGTCTTGAAAAATATCCTCAGTAATATCTCTATCTTGAATTTTACTAAAGATAAAGCTGTAAAGTCGTTGTTTATGCTTTTTAATTAAGATTTCTAGGCTAGCTTCACATCCTTGAATATAGTTTGAAACTAGAACACTATCTTGAATTGGGTTTGAATACATAATAAAATTACTTTATTGAAAAACTAGCTGTTTTTCTATTATTTAAATTATTTAAATTTTAAAAAGTAATTTTTTATTATAAATGTATTTTTAAGATTATTCCTTTCAAATATAAAAAAAATTAAATAGAATTTTAAAATTATAATAAATTATAATTGAATTCATTTTTAGAAAGGTTTAAAATTCATTATTTTTATAGCTTGCATTAAAAATTTATGAAGACAAGTTTGTCAACTATAAACCCTAAGGAAAACATCATTATTAAAGGAGCCAGACTCCATAATTTAAAAAATATAAATGTAGTAATCCCTAGAAATAAATTAGTTGTTATAACCGGTTTATCCGGATCTGGAAAATCTTCACTAGCTTTTGACACCCTTTATGCAGAGGGACAAAGAAGGTATGTAGAAAGTTTATCATCCTATGCAAGACAGTTTCTTGGAAAACTTCATAAACCCAAAGTAGATTATATTAAAGGCATTGCTCCTGCTATAGCAATTGAACAAAAGGTAAATTCTACAAACCCTCGTTCAACAGTAGGCACATCAACAGAAATATATGATTACATAAAGTTGTTGTTTGCTAGAATTGGACAAACCTTTTCTCCAGTCTCCAATGAAATAGTTAAAAAACATACTGTTACTGATGTAATAAATTTTGTAAAAAACTTCCAAGAAAATACAAAATTACTGCTACTCTGCCCTATTGTCATCAATGAAAAAAGAGATATTAAAACAGTGCTAAAAGTTTTATCTCAACAAGGGTACGCTCGAATTAAATATGAAGGTGATATTTATAGAATAGACGATCTACCAACAGATAAGAAAAACTATGAGAACCTACATCTTGTAGTAGATAGAGTTGTAGTTAAAGATGATGAAGATTTTTTTAATCGTTTATCTGATGCTGTTCAAACTGCCTTTTTTGAGGGAAATGGAATCTGTATCATACAGAACTTAAGTAATAATTCTCTAATAGAATTTAATAATAAATTTGAATTAGATGGTATTATTTTTTATGAACCCAATACTCACTTCTTCAGTTTTAACAACCCATACGGTGCATGCCCTACCTGTGAAGGATATGGAAATGTAGTAGGTATAGATCATAATTTAGTAATACCTAATACAGGTTTATCTATTTATGATAATGCAATTTTCCCCTACAGAACAGACTCCTTCAAACATTACAAAGAAGAGCTGGTTTCTCATGCTTATAAATTTGATATTCCAATCCACAAACCTTGGTTTGAATTAACAGAAAAACAAAAAGCATTGGTTTGGGAGGGGAATGATTTTTTTTATGGAATCAATCATTTTTTTAAAAAACTAGAAGAAAAAAGTTATAAGATACAAAACAGAGTTCTACTATCTAGATATAGAGGTAAAACAACTTGTACGGAGTGTAATGGAAAAAGACTGAGGAAAGAGGCTGATTATGTTAAAATTGGAGATAAAACAATTTCTGATTTAGTTACATTACCATTAGATGAACTATCTGATTTCTTTAGTACATTGAGACTAAATAAGTATGAGGAGAAAATAGGAAAAAGACTCTTATCAGAAATTAACAATCGTCTTGATTTTTTAAAAAATGTAGGGTTAACTTATCTTACTTTAAATAGAACTTCAAACACATTATCTGGAGGTGAAAGTCAACGGATAAACTTAGCCACCTCATTAGGAAGTAGTCTAGTAGGATCTATGTATATTTTAGACGAACCTAGTATTGGTTTACATCCAAAAGATACAGAACAACTCATTAAGGTTTTAAAACAACTTCGAAATCTTGGAAATACCGTTATAGTTGTAGAACATGATGAAGACATTATGAAGGCTGCAGACTATATTATAGATATTGGACCAGAAGCTGGAACTCATGGAGGATATATAGCAGCTGAAGGTACTTATAAAGATATATTAGAATCTAATTCTTTAACTTCAAGATATTTATCTGAAAAATTACAAATATCTGTTCCAAAGACAAGAAGAGTATCTGAAAATTTCATCCAAATTATTGGAGCTAGAGAAAATAATTTAAAAAATATTAACGTCACACTTCCATTAAATAGCTTAACAGTTATTACAGGAGTTTCTGGAAGTGGAAAAAGTACTTTGGTTAAAAAAATTCTATATCCACTAATGCAAAAAAAAATTATTGGATATGGAGAAAAGATTGGTCAACATACAGAAATGAAAGGAAGTTTTGATCATATTAAACATATTGAATTCATAGATCAAAATCCTATTGGACGATCTTCTAGATCTAATCCGGTAACATATATAAAAGCTTATGATGATATTAGATCATTGCTTTCATCTCAAAAAATTTCAAAAATCAGAAATTACAAGCCAAAACACTTTTCATTCAATGTAGATGGTGGAAGATGTGAGACCTGCAAAGGTGAAGGAGTTGTTACCATTGAAATGCAATTTATGGCTGATGTTCATTTACAATGTGATGCTTGTAGTGGAAAACGATTTAAAAAAGAAGTTCTTGAAGTGAACTTTGAAGGTAAAAATATTGATGATATTCTTAATTCTACTATAGATGATGCTGTGTCGTTTTTTAATTCACATAATCAACTTAAAATTGCTAATAAGTTAAAACCTCTTCAAGATGTTGGATTAGGATATGTTCAGCTCGGACAATCTTCCTCTACTCTCTCTGGTGGTGAAGCGCAAAGAATTAAACTAGCCTCTTTCTTAGTTAAAGGTAACACCAAAGACAAAGCGCTTTTTATTTTTGACGAACCTACTACCGGCTTACACTTTCATGATATCAAAAAGCTATTATCTTCTTTTAATGCTTTAATCAAAAAAGGGCATTCAATTATTGTTATAGAGCACAATATTGAACTAATAAAATGTGCAGATTATATTATTGATTTAGGTTCAGAAGGAGGAAAAAAAGGAGGAAAACTACTTTTTGAAGGGACACCCGAAGCATTAATTAAAAATAACAAATCATATACAGCTACTTATTTAAAAGAAAAACTCATACAAAACTAACTACTTTGTTTGCTAAAATTATCGTAGGGTTCTGTAAATTAGATTATTATCTAAAAATATTAAACCAAAAAAAGCCTTTTCAAAATGAAAAGGCTTTGTCTTTTGGGTAGAAGATGGGATTCGAACCCACGACCCTCGGTACCACAAACCGATGCTCTAACCAACTGAGCTACAACTACCATTTTGCTTTTCTAATGTTTACAATTAATTGTATTTATTATCTAAGCGGGTGCAAATATAATTTTTTTTTAAGTCTATGAAAAGAAAAAATTATATTAATTTATCTAAAGATGTAACAGCTATAGAGCGCTCTACTGTGAAACCTTCTGCATGATTTACACCAATTAGTCTGCCTAACTCCCTAGCTCTGTACTGTATACTGTCTGTGAAATTTTTTGAGCTAATTGGCGTCTCCAATTCTTTACTATTAGGGTCATAAAACTGAGAACTATATGCTAATACTGCTTCCATTTTTATATCTATAAAACCGCTAACATCTACAACAAAATCAGGCTCAGTATTTTTCCATTGCATATAATGATAGACCAATTTTGGCCTCCATTTTTCTTGTTTTTCGCCCTCAAAATTAGTTTCGATTTTCTGCAATCCACTTAAAAAACAAGCATCAGACACTAATTTACTTCCTTTACCATGATCTATATGCCTATCATCAACTGCATTACATATTACTATCTCAGGTTTGTATTTACGAATTCTTTTAATAACCTCTAATTGATGCATTTTATCATTTATAAAAAATCCATCTGCAAATTTCAAATTTTCACGAATTGCTACCCCTAAAATATTTGCAGCTTTAGTCGCTTCTATTTTTCTTAATTCTTTAGATCCTCTTGTTCCTAACTCTCCCTGAGTTAAATCTATGATGCCTACTTTTTTGCCTAAAGAAACTTCTTTCGCAATGGTAGCAGCAGCACCTAACTCAACGTCATCTGGATGTGCGCCAAAAGCAAGTATATCTAATTTCATAATTTTTTTATTTTGTTTTATTGATAGCTTGTTCAAAGTCGGCAATTAAATCTTTGGGCTCCTCTATTCCAACAGAAAAACGAATTAATCTATCGTTTATTCCTCTTTCTAAACGTTCCTCCTCAGTTAACAAAGCATGAGTTGTAAGTGATGGACTTAATACTGTACTTTCTAAACCGGCCAAACTCATAGATGGTTTTATTAGAAGGAGAGCATTCTGAAATTCCATAGCATCAATTCCTTCAGTTAACTCAAAAGACATCATAGCACCAAAACCATGCATTTGATTTGCTGCTATTGTATGTTGCGGATGACTTTTTAGTCCTGGGTAATATACTCTATTTATCATTGAATGTTCTTCTAGATATGTAGCCAGAATCTGAGCATTTTTTGTTTGCTCTTTAACTCTTAAGTTTAATGTTTTTAAACTTCTTTCTAGCAACCAAACGGTAAAATCACTTAAGTTTCCTCCTAAATTAATTCCTGTTTTCCAAATTTTCTCAATATGCTCTTTTGAGGCTGCTACTGCTCCTGCAGAAATATCTGAGTGACCTCCCATATATTTAGTTGCAGAATGAACAATAACATCTATTCCAAAATCTGCTGGGTTTTGATTAATTGGTGACGCAAAAGTGTTGTCAATCATAGTAATGATTCCTCTTTTTTTTGCCAAAAGAGCTACTGCTTTAATATCTGTTATACCTAACAAAGGGTTAGATGGTGTTTCTATATATATAATCTTCGTATTTTCTTTTATTAAAGGTTCAAAATCTTCAATTTGATCAGATTCTGTATAAGAATACTCAATACCATATTTTTCAAACTCATTTGCAATAAAATTATAGGTACCGCCATAAATAACATGTTGGATTAAAACGTGATCACCTTTTTTTAAAAAGGCTAACATTGCCGTACTAATAGCCGCCATTCCAGAACCAAAGATTAGAGCATCCTGAGTATGTTCTAAGGCAGCTATCTTCCTTCTCAATGCTTCTTGATTTGGTGTATTAAAATATCTGGGATACCTTTTTATATCTACTTGATCAAATGCATAAGAAGTTGACACATATATTGGAGAAACAGCTCCTTTAAATTGTTCATCTTTAACTTCACCAACATGAACACAAATTGAGTTTATACCTAATTCTTTTGAATCTTTCATAGAGATTATATTATATAAAAAACGAATTTACAAAAGAATCAGCTAAAAGAATAAAACCACAAAGCCTTTTTCTTAACCAAATAAATGAATCAAGGAAAACAATAATTTCAATATCTTTGAAAGATGATTTCAGTAGT
>Ga0209308_10000334_pt1 | contig 47218 bp, 32 predicted proteins | sample COGITO_mtgs_1204_3_FD_184806 | JGI IMG/M metagenome (GOLD analysis project Ga0209308, IMG submission 184806) | Pelagic marine microbial communities from North Sea - COGITO_mtgs_120405 (SPAdes) (version 2) | ecosystem: Environmental > Aquatic > Marine > Epipelagic ... | reverse complement strand
ATGCTCCTCAATTCATGCAAAACACATTGCATTATAATAACGGTAACGGTACATATAGTGAAACAGCTTATTTAAGTGGAATAGCAGCAACAGAATGGTCATGGAGTCCAATTGTTGCAGATTATGACAATGACGGCTTTAAAGATTTGTACATCACTAACGGTATTCTTGGAGCAACAAATGATATGGATTACATAAATTTTATTTCAAATGAGGAAATCCAAAAACAATTAGCAACAGAAAAATCTCAAAGAAACTTAGAATTATCTAAACAAATCCCCCAAAAAAAAGTAAAAAATTATTTTTATAAGAACAATCAAGATAAAACATTTAAGAATGTGACTTCAACGTGGGTTTCTCATGGTAATTCCTATAGTAATGGAGGTACATCAGTAGATTTAGATAATGATGGAGACTTAGATTTGGTTATTAATAATATTAATGAGGATTCATTTGTATTGGAGAATACATCAGATCAAAATTCTCAGAATTCTTATTTGAAAATTAAATTTAAAGGAAATTCTACTAATATTTTTGGAATTGGAACTACTGTTAAAGCTTATTACCAAAACAAAGTAATTGTTGAAGAAAATTACACAACAAAAGGGTATTTATCTTCTGTTGAACCTAAAATACACCTAGGATTAGGTGATGCAAAAGTAATAGATTCTTTAGAAATTATATGGAGTACTAATGCACATGAAACACTAAGAGATATAAAACCTAATCAAGAAATTGTAGTTTATTATGAGAATGCTCTGAAAAATTATTCTTATGAGGTTTTAGGGAAGCAACCCTCTTTTTTTGTTAATAAAGATTCTATTATAGACTTCAAACACAAGGACTCCCAGTCTTTAGAATTTAATAGAGATCAAATTATTCCTTATGCTAGTTCAAATTTAGGACCACATATAGCCGTTTCTGATATCAATAATGATGGTTTAGAAGATTTTTTTATTGGCGGAGGAAAATCTCAATCTAGTCAACTTTTTATTCAGAATAAAAAAGGAAAATTCACATCAGAACAATCAGATGTATTTAGAAATGATGCAATACATGAAGATGTATATGCTGTCTTATTCGATGCCAATGGAGATAGTTTCAACGATTTATTGGTAGTTAGTGGTGGAAATGAATTTAAAAAAGGAACCCCTTTGCAACCTAAATTATATATTAATAATAAAGGAAAATTTAAAAGAGATTCAATACAGTTCAAAAAAATAGAGACTAATGCATCAAAAGTTTCTGCCATAGATATTGATAATGATGGCGATATGGATATTTCAATACTTTCAAACATCGTTCCCTGGCAATTTGGGAAAACACCAACTCAATATATTTTTGAGAATGATGGTCAAGGAAATTTCAAAGATGTAACATTAAAATTTGGAATTGATTTTAAAGAAAGTGGAAATGTAACAGACATAGTTTGGATTGATTTGAATGAAGATAATTTTTTAGATGCTATAGTTGTTGGATACTGGATGCCAATAAAAGTATTTATGAATGATGGTAAAAAATTAACCTTACAAAAAAATACACAATTACAAAAAACAAATGGATGGTGGAATAGCATTAAAGCAAATGATTTTGATAAGGATGGAGATATAGATTTCATTGTTGGTAACTGGGGCTTGAATACTCGATTAAAAGCAACTTCTGACGAACCAATAACACTATACAGCAATGATTTTGATGATAACGGGACTATAGATCCTGTGATTACTTATTTTTATCAAAAACAAGAAACTCCTTTTGCATCAAAAGATGAATTGGTGAAACAAATCCCATTTTTAAACAAAAAATTCTTATCCTACAAAGATTTTGCAGAGGCTTCCTTTACAGAGCTTCTTCCAAAAGATAAAATTAATGGAGCTTTTAAAAAACAAGTTTTTGAATTGGGTAGTAGTTATTTTGAAAACCAAGGGGATAATACATTTAAAAAACATCAATTGCCGTTTATGGCACAAATATCTTCTGTAAATGATATTGCTGTAGACGATTTTAATAATGATGGTTATACAGATGTTCTTTTAGTGGGAAATAATTACAATATTAATACACAATTGGGTAAATTAGATGCCTCGCATGGCTTAATTTTGTTGAATAATAAAAAAGGGTTTTTTTATGAAAGTTTAGACCAAGATTTTGATATTTCTGGTGAAGCACGAAACATAGATAAGTTATCAATAAATAACGAAATGTTTTATGTCATTTCAATAAACAACGACGTACCTATTTTTATAAAGTTACACAAATGATAATACAATTTAGAATGAGAGCAATTATTCTAGTGCTACTTACAGTAGTTTTTTACTCTTGTAGTACAGATAAAAATAATAATTTATCTATAAATGATACAGAGACTCTTTTCACATTATTAGACGCAAAAGAGACAGGGATTGATTTTTTAAACAAAGTTAAAAACCAAAAGAATTTTAATATTTTTAAATACCGAAACTTTTATAATGGCGGAGGTGTAGCTATTGGTGATATTAATAATGATGGCTTAGCTGATATTTACCTAACAGGTAATATGGTTGCTAACAAACTCTATCTTAATAAGGGCAATCTAACATTCGAGGATATTTCTGTAAGTGCCGGAATTGAAGGAAACAAACCTTGGTCTACTGGAGTTGTAATGGTAGATATAAATCAGGATGGATTATTAGATATCTACGTAAGTAATGCTGGAAATTTAAAGGGTAACAATCACGATAATGATTTATACATTAACAATGGAGATTTAACTTTTACAGAAAAAGCTGCCGAATTTAACCTTGCTAAAACAGGATTTTCTACCCATGCTTCTTTTTTTGATTATGATAAAGATGGAGATTTAGATGCTTATATTTTAAATAACAGCAACATTCCTGTAAGTAGTCTTGGATATGCAGAACAGCGAGATAAAAGAGCTCAAGATTGGGAAAATGTTCCTGCAATTTTTAGAGGGGTTGGAGATATGTTGTTAAGAAACGACAATGGTAAATTTGTAGATGTTAGTGAGCAGGCTGGAATCTATGGAAGCTTAATAGGTTTTGGCTTAGGAGTTATGGTTACTGATATGAATGGGGATTTATATCCAGACATTTATGTTTCTAATGACTTTTACGAAAGAGATTATCTATATATCAATAACCAAGATGGTACATTTAAAGAGGATATTACAAATTGGACATCTCATTTAAGTTTATCTGCCATGGGTGTAGACATTGCAGACATAAACAATGATGGTAATGCAGATATTTTTATTACAGACATGTTGCCAGAGGCAGATCAGCGAGTAAAGTCTGTGATGGAATTTGAAGGGTATAATGTTTTTAAACTAAAACAAAGTAAAGATTTTTCTCAACAATATATTCAAAACACACTTCAGTTAAACAATGGGAATAGTACGTTCTCAGAGGTCGCTTATTTTAGTGGAGTTGCCAAAACAGATTGGAGCTGGGCTGGGTTACTTTTTGATATGGACAATGACGGAAATAGAGATATATTTATTACAAACGGAATTAATCATGATTTAACAGATTTAGATTTTGTTAATTTCTTTGCTAATGAAATCATTCAAAAAATGGCTTTAACAGGAAGAAAGCAAGCGATTGATTCTATTATTAATAAAATGCCTGTAAAACCTCAGCCTAATTATGCTTATAAAAATAATGGCGACATTACTTTTGACAATGCAAATAAGGAATGGGGTTTTGAAACACCCAGTTTATCAAATGGAGTTGCCTACGGAGATTTAGACAATGATGGAGATTTAGACATGGTCATAAATAATGTAAACATGCTGCCATTCGTTTATAGAAATAATTCTGATAGCTTAACAACTAATAATTATTTAAAAATTAAACTCGAAGGGGATCAAGTCAATAAATTTGGGGTTGGAAGTACTGTTAAAATCTATCACAATAATAAAATTTATGTGCAAGATCAGATGCCTTCAAGAGGATTTCAATCTTCCATGGATTATGTAATGACAATTGGCTTAGGGAAAGCAACAAAAGTTGACTCATTGCGTATTATCTGGCCCAATAACAAAACACAAAAGTGGAATAATATTGAAGTGAATTCAACTTTAACCCTAAAGCAATCTGAGGCAACTGAAATACAATCATCCTTACTACCCAAGAAAAACAAAACATTGGTTTCAGAAGTTTTAAAAACTAACCTTCAGAAACATCAAGAAAATAGTTATTCAGATTTTGATTACGAGGGACTAATTAATAAAATGCTGTCTCAAGAAGGACCTGCCCTTGCCATAGGTGATATTAATAATGACGGCAATGATGACTTTTATATTGGTGGAGCCAAAAATCAACCCGGGCTATTATACCTTAATTTAGGTAATGGTAAAACAGCACTATCAATCCAAAAATCTTTTGATAAAGATGCTATGTTTGAAGATACCACAGCCGCATTTTTTGATGCCAATGGTGATGGAAATTTAGATTTGATGATTGGGTCTGGTGGAAACGAAATAGGACAACAAAATAATTATAAAGTAAGATTATATCTTAACAATGGTAAGGGAACTTTTGAGACATCAAAAAATAAACTACCAGCCTTAAGAAAAAATATTGCAGTGATTTCTCCTTATGATTTTGATAATGATGGTGATATTGATGTTTTTGTAGGTGCTAGAAGTATGGTGGCTACTTATGGGATAGACCCAACACATCAATTTCTAGAAAATAACGGTGATGGAACTTTTGCAGATACCACAGAAAAAGTTGCCTATGATGTTAAGAGTGCTGGAATGATGACTGATGCAATATGGAAAGATATAGACAAGGACGGTAAAAAAGATTTGATTACTGTTTCGGAATGGGATACACCAAAAATCTTTATAAACAATGGAAGAAGGCTTATCAAACAAAAATCAACATTAGATGATTTATTTGGAATGTGGAATGTTGTTGAGGCAGCAGATCTTGATAATGACGGTGATATAGATTTTATACTTGGAAATCAAGGAAGTAATACAATCCATAAAACTTCTTCAGAAAATCCAGTAAAAATGTGGGTGAATGATTTTGATAATAATGGAACAATTGAGCAAATTATGACTAATCATAAGAATGGAAAAGACTATCCAATTCATATGAAAAAAGAATTAACAGCTCAGTTAGTATCTTTAAAAAAGCAAAATTTAAAGGCTTCAGAATATGCAAAAAAGTCTGTTGATGAGCTATTTTCTACATCAATTTTCAAAAATTCAATTATGAAGCAGAGTACAATTTCAGAATCAATTATTGCAGTTAATGAAGGTGATTGGAATTTTAGTGTGAAAAAACTTCCAAGTCGTGTTCAACTTTCTTGTGTCTGTGGAATTGTTTGTACAGATGTTAATAATGACGGAAATTTAGATATTATTATGGCAGGAAATAACTTTGAATTTAAACCTCAATACTCAAGATTAGACGCTAGTCATGGTTCTGTTCTACTAGGTGACGGATCACTTGATTTTAAATGGCAGAATTACAATACCTCAGGTTTTGTCATAAAAAATGAAGTAAAGCATCTAAAAACTATTAGTGATAAAAGTGGTAAAACATATCTATTAGCAGCAATTAATAATGAAAAACCAAAATTATTTTTGATAAATGAATAAAAAGATAATCATAGTTGTTTTTTCAATACTCTTTTATGCATGTAATAAAAAAGAGCTGCTATTTAAGAACCCAACATCTCAAGAGACAGGGTTGGCTTTTGAAAACACAATTACTCCAACTGATGATCTAAATATTCTTGATTATTTATATTATTACAATGGAGGAGGAGTAGCTCTTGGTGATATAAATAATGATGGGCTCACAGATATTTTTCTTTCTGCAAATCAAGAGAAAAACAAACTTTTTATAAATAAAGGAAATTTAAAATTTGAGGATATTACCAATAAAGCTAATGTTTCAGGAAATAGTTCATGGAATACAGGAGCAGTAATGGGAGATATTAATGGAGATGGCTTACTAGATATTTATGTGTGTGCTGTAGTTGGTGTTAATGGATTTTATGGGTACAATGAGCTATTTATTAATAATGGAGATGAAACATTCACGGAAAGCGCAGAAAAATATAAATTAGATTTTGATTCCTATAGTTCTTCTGCAGCATTTTTAGATTTTGATTTAGATGGAGATTTAGATATCTATTTATTAAACCATGCTATTCACACTCAAGAATCTTTTGGTAAAGTAGATTTACGTTATAAAAGAAACGAGCAAACTGGAGATAAATTACTCAGAAATGACGGAGGAAGCTTCACAGATATAAGTGAAGCTGCGGGAATTTTTGGTGGAATTAATGGTTATGGATTGGGTATTTCTATAGCAGATTTTAATCAAGATGGATATCCTGATATATATGTTGGTAATGATTTTCATGAAGATGATTATTACTACATAAATAATGGAGATGGCACCTTTTCTGATCAATTAAAAAATTACTTTGGACACACTAGCAGATTTTCCATGGGAAATGACGTAGCAGATATTAATCATGATGGATTACCTGACATTATCTCTTTAGATATGCTTCCAGAGGATGAAGTAGTCCTTAAAACATCTGAAGGAGATGATAATATTCAAATTCAAAAACTAAGAACTCAAAAATTTGGGTATCATTATCAGTTTACTAGAAATATGCTGTATGTAAATCAACAAAATTCAAGTTACTTAGAGACTGCGTTGCTAAGTGGAATTGCAGCCACAGATTGGAGTTGGAGTAGTTTATTTGCAGACTTTGATCAAGACGGAGAACAAGACTTGTTTATTTCTAATGGGATTTCAAAAAGACCTAATGATTTAGACTTTATCAAATTTATTTCAAATGATCAAATTCAGAAGAAAATTGATAATACAAAGTTAGTAGATCAAGAGGCCCTTCAAATGATGCCATCAGGAGAAGCTCACAATTATATGTTTAAAGGAGCGAAGAATTTAAAATTTGAGGATAAATCTGGTCAATGGATTTCAAATAAAAAAGGGGTATCAGGAGCTACAGCTCTGGGTGATTTAGACAATGATGGAGATATAGACATGGTAGTTAGTAATATTAATGAAGAAGTATCATTATATATAAATCAAACGGATAATCTATCAAATTATCTTCAATTAAAGTTTGACTACCCAGCACCTAATACTTTTGGTATTGGAACCAAAGTTTATTCATACCATGAAGGAAAATTACAATTTAAAGAATTGTATACAGTGAGAGGGTTTCAATCTTCTTCAGAGCCAATGATACACTTTGGATATGGTGCTGTTCAACAAGTAGATTCTATTAAAGTTGTTTGGCCAAACAAAACATATCAAACTCTAAGAAATATTACTATTAATCAACAAATAGTTGTTAGTCCAGAAAAAACAAAGCCTTTTAATTATTCAACTTTATTAAAAAAAGAGACACCAATTTTTAAAAAGGTTTCAAACAATTTAGGACTTAACTTTAGTCATTCAGAAGATAATTATACAGATTTTAATCGTCAAAAACTAATTCCTTATCAAACATCAGACAGAGGTCCAGCGGTTGCAGTTGGCGATATAAATAATGATGGTAAAGATGATGTTTATTTTGGAGGATCTAAGTTTAATCCAGCTAAAGTTTATCTTCAAAAGGAAGGGCTTTATGAGGAGAAAAAGATTCAAATTTTTGAAAATGATTCCATAAATGAAGATGTTGTAGCTCTCATTGCAGATTTTAATAATGATGCCATAAATGATCTTTTAGTTGGAACTGGGGGTGCAGACTTTTATGATAAAATGAAACCTTTACTAGATGCCTATTTTATTCAAACTAATACTGGTTTTACAAAAGAGCAGTTGCCTGAATATTTTGAAAATGCGTCAGTTATTGAAGCACATGATTATGATAATGATGGAGATTTAGATGTGTTTATTGGAAGTAATTCTGTGTCAAATAATTTTGGAGCAATACCAAACAACTATATTTTAAAAAACAATAAAGGGTCTTTTTCTCTTTTAAAAAATCAGCCTTTTCAGAATATAGGAATGATTACAGATGCTATATGGGAAGATTACAATTCAGATGGTTTTACAGATCTTATCTTGGTTGGAGAATGGATGAGTCCAAAGTTCTTTATAAATAAAGAAGGGTCTTTTAAGGAAGAAAAAATTATTGATTCGGGTTTAAAAGGGTTGTGGCAACAGATTACCCCTTTTGATATCGATAAAGATGGAGATATGGATTATCTTCTTGGAAATTGGGGGAAAAACTCAAAATTTAAAGCAACAAAGAAACATCCGTTAAGAATGTATTATGCAGATTTTGATGGTAACGGAAGTACTGAGACTATTCTTTGCAATTATAAAAACGGGTCCTATTATCCATTGTTGGGATTAGACGAGTTAGCCAGTCAGATAGTAAGCTTACGAAAAAAGTTTACAACCTATAAAAGCATGGCTGGAAAATCGATTGATGAAATTTTTGAAAAATCAATTTTAAATAAAGCGACCATATTAGAGGTACAAACGCTTGCATCAGGGTATCTAAAAAATGAAAATAATAGATTTGAATTTGTGCCTTTTATAAACGAGCTTCAAGTATCTCCAATTTCTTCTTTTTTAGAGTATGATTTTGATTTTGATGGGGAAAATGAAATTTTGGCAGCAGGAAATTATTTTGGTGTTACACCCTTTCATGGTAGATTCGACTCTTTTCCAGGGGCACTTATCATAGATGAAGAGCAAGTTATCTTAGGAAATAAAATAGGATTAGATTTTAGCCTAAAAGCAGTAAAAAAATTAGATATAATTAAAGTGAATAATAAACCATATGTTTTAGCAACTATCAATAATGATTGGGCTCAAGTATATCAATTAATAGAATAAATAAAGATTATGAAACAATTCAAAACTTCTGTACTAACAACTGCAATTCTTTTGGTATTGTTTTCTTGTAAAGAGATTTCAGCACCCATAGAAATTACTACAGATCATTTTCACACGTCTATAGACAAAGTAGTAGAAGTTATGATTCATGATATATTTTCTCCACCAGTAGCTAGTAGAGTATTTGTATATCCAAATATAGCAGCTTATGAAATATTAGCTCAGAATGATTCTACATATTCTTCTTTAAAAAATCAAATAAATCATTTAGGAGCTATTCCTTCTCCAAACCAACCAACCAAGATAAATTATCCACTTGCGGCATTAATTGCACATATACATTTAAGCAAACAGTTGATTTTTTCTGAGGCTAAAATAGAAAAACATAGAGATAGCTTATACAATGTTTGGGAAGCTACTAATCCTAGAGAATTCAGGGAGTCAAAAGCTTACGGATTGGAGGTTGCAGCATATATTACAGACTGGATGAATAAAGATAATTATGCACAAACTAGAACGATGCCAAAATTTAGTGTAGATTCTAACGATGAGGGGAGATGGCAACCTACACCTCCTTCATATATGGATGGTTTAGAACCTCACTGGGATAAAATACGGTCTTTTGTTTTAGAATCAGCAGACCAATTTAAACCAGTGCCTCCACCAAAATTTTCAATGAATAAAGATTCTGACTTTTACAAAGAACTTGTTGAGGTTTACGAGATTAGTAAAGAAATTACCAAAAAGGGTGACAGCTCAGAAGAAATTGCCATTGCTCAATTTTGGGATTGTAATCCATACGTATCTGTGACTCGTGGACATTTGATGTTTGCTGTAAAAAAAATAACTCCTGGAGCTCATTGGATTGGTATCACAAAAATTGCTGCTAAAAAAGAAAAGGCAGATTTTAATAGAACAGTTTTTGCTTACACAAAGACATCTATTGCTATTGCTGACGCATTTATTAGTTGTTGGGATGAAAAATATCGAAGTAATTTAGTTAGACCAGAAACATTAATCAACACCTATTTTGACGACGAATGGAAACCTATTTTACAAACACCTCCTTTTCCAGAATACACAAGTGGTCATTCTGTTGTGTCTAGTGCAGCATCAACAGTTTTGACCTCAATTTTTGGAGATAATTTTAGTTTTGCTGATGATACTGAACTTCCTTTTGGATTACCAATTCGAAGTTATAAATCATTTAAACATGCTGCAGACGAAGCTGCAATTAGTAGAATGTATGGAGGTATTCATTACAGAGCTGCTGTAGAAGTAGGAGTAGGCCAAGGAAGAAAAATAGGAGAATTGGTTACTGAAAAATTAACAATGTTAAACAAGTAGAATATAACAATTCATATATTTTATTTATTACAATATTTAAAGGTAAATGAAAAAAATTAGTACTATTATAGGATTTCTAACAATTGGTTTTTTACTATGGTATTTCATTATAAAACCCTATGATTATTTAGTTACTTTTAAAGTAAAAACAACTGCAGGGACTATTAATCAATCTATCAAACTTTGGAATACAAGTCTAGAAAACTCAAGCCCTATTCAACAAGAAAATCTTAAAAACTTAACACAGCAGATTATAGTTAAAGACTCGACCTTCAATTATAATTGGTCTATAAGCTCAGTAAATGATTCTATTTCTAAAGTAAATGTTTACGTAACAGACATTGATCATAGTTTTGCTAATAAAATTTCTATTCCATTTGGAACTACAGATTTCGAAAAAAGAACACAGAACACCATCACTGATTTTATAGATAAGCTAAAAGAGCACTTAAACAAAATTAGAGTACGTGTAGTTGGTATAGATAGTACTAGAACTACTTATTGTGCTTATATTCCAATGAAAGGTTTGCAAATTGAAAAAGCCAGAGGGATGATGCAAAATTATTCCCTATTAACTTCTGTCCTTTCTGCTGAAAATATTGAAATGAATGGAACACCTTTTGTTGAAATAACAAATTGGAACACTCAAAATGATAGTATTGCTTATAATTTTTGTTTTCCTGTCATAAAAAGTGATTCTCTTCCAATAGATCCCCGAATTCAGTATAAACAATATAGTGGAGTAAAAGCTTTAAAAGCGTCCTATAATGGAAACTATATTACCTCTGATAGAGCTTGGTATGCATTGTTAGATTATGCAGGAAATAATGACATTGAGATAGTAAAAAAACCCCTGGAAGTTTTTTATAGCAATCCAAATTTTGGAGGTGATGAATTGAAATGGGAGGCTCAAATATACCTACCTATAAAAGACTAGTGTCTAGCAACTTACTATATTCTAAGAAAATGAGTTTGTTCAATTTTTTAGAGTTTGTTCAATTTTTTTCACTGAATAATTGTACACTTTGTATTCACTAGAATTTAATACTTTAGTTGGACTTTCAGTATAATTAAACTTTAAAATACATAAACATATAATGACTAATAACTCACTACAAGAAAGAAGCTGGTGGAAAGAGGGGATTGTGTATCAAATCTACCCAAGAAGTTTTAAAGACACTAGCGGAAATGGTGTTGGTGATTTAAGAGGAATCATTCAAAAATTAGATTATATAAAAAGTTTAGGTGTTACCATGGTTTGGCTAAACCCTATTTATGAATCTCCAAATGATGATAATGGTTATGATATTAGTGACTATTGTGCTATTATGAAAGAGTTTGGCACTATGGAAGACTTTGATGAATTACTTGAAGGTTTGCACAAACGTGGCATGAAATTTATCATGGATGTAGTTGTAAACCATAGTAGTGATGAGCATGAATGGTTCAAACAATCTCGTAGCTCTAGAGACAATCCTTACAGAAATTATTATCACTGGTGGCCTGCTGAAAAAGGGAAGCCAAATTATCGATGGAGTTTTTTTGATGAAAACAGTGATGCCTGGAAATATGATGAACAAACAGATTCATATTACTTACATTACTTTTCTCAAAAACAACCCGATTTGAATTGGGAAAACCCAAAAGTGCGCCAAGAGGTTTATGATATTATGAAATTTTGGGCAGAGAAAGGGGTAGATGGTTTTCGTTTAGATGCTTTTCAATATGTAAGTAAAGACATTACATTTCCTCCCTTCCCTGAGGGATATGATTTAGATATACCAAGTGTCATTGAATATCATGGGATGGGACCTCATATACATAGTTATTTAAAAGAAATGTATGATCAAGTTTTGAGCAAATATGATGTCTTTGCAGTTTCAGAGGGGGTAGGAAGTACTTTGCAGGACGCCCACGATTTAGTAGACAAGGATCGTAAAGAATTGCAAATGGCGTATCATTTTGAAGCTACAGACATGGTTACTACCCTAGATAAATGTACCCTAGCTCAATTCAAAGAATCATTTACAAAATGGGATACATCATTTGCTGAAAAAGGGTGGATTGCTATTTATTTATCTAATCATGATCAATCTAGATTTATAAATCGATATGGTAGTGATAAGCCTGAGTTTAAGGATTATTCTGCCAAGTTACTGAATACTTTTATTCTATCTATGCGAGGAACACCCTACACATATTATGGAGATGAACTAGGAATGACAAATATTGGTTTCACCAAGATTGAACAATACAAAGACATTGCAGCCATCAATGGGTATAAGAAAGCAGCATCAGATGGTGAAGATCTAGAACACTATCTTAAAAAGTTAAATTTACTTTCAAGAGATAACGGAAGAACACCAATGCAATGGGATGCATCAAAAAATGCTGGATTTTCGAATGAAACCCCTTGGTTGCCTGTTCATAAAAATCATACAACAGTTAATGTCCTAAATCAAGAAAACGATCAAAACTCTGTATTGAATCATTTCAGAAAAATGGTTGCATTAAGAAAAGACAATCTGTTACTAGTGTATGGAAATTATGAAATAATTCAAGAAGAGCACCCAACAATATATGCTTACAGTAGAACTTTAGAGGATCAGAAAATGACAGTTCTATTAAACTTTTCTGAATCAGAATCAAGTATCAGTTTACCTAATTTTGATCATAGTAAAAAAGTTTTGATCAATAATTATAATGAGTTCTCAGTTGATAAAAACACCATTACTTTAAAGCCTTATCAAGCGGTAGTTTTGAAGTTTTAAAATCAATATTAAATTAACCAATATGAAAATATCGAAACCAAGTTTATCCTTTTGGCAAATCTTTAATATGAATGTTGGGTTCTTAGGAATTCAATACAGTTTTGGATTACAGCAAACAGCAATCAACCCTATTTTTTTATATTTAGGAGCTTCAGAAGATATGTTACCTATATTAAATATTGCAGGCCCAGTTACAGGGTTAATAGTTCAACCTATTATTGGAGCACTGTCAGATAAGACATGGTCTTTAAAATGGGGTAGGCGTAAACCTTATTTCTTGATAGGTGCTTTGCTTGGAAGTATTTGTTTGTTTATGTTTCCTCATAGTCCGGTTCTCTGGTTTGCTGTTGGATTACTTTGGATTTTAGACGTTGGTAATAATGTTGCCATGGAGCCTTACAGAGCTTTTGTAGGGGATAAATTACCTGAAAAACAATTGAGTTTAGGGTATCAAATGCAGAGTTTATTTTGTGGGCTAGGAACATTACTAGCGACAGGATCAATTCTCTTATTTCAATATTTATTTGGTGAGGAAGCAGATGTTGCTGGAACCATTCCACAATGGATTTATTATTCTTTTTATATCGGTGCTATTCTATCTTTAACCACCATTTTATGGTCAGTATTCAAAACAACTGAGATTCCTCCTTCGGCTGAGGAATTGAAGGAAATCAATAAGATTAAACAATTATCATTACTAAATAAAATGGCCAAACCTTTCATTGAAATTAGAGAAGCAGTGAAAGAGATGCCAAAATTTATGTGGAAAATTGGCGCTGTGTATCTTTTTCAATGGTATGCCTTATTTGTGTATTGGCAATTTTCAACACCACTTTTTATGAAAACAATGGGCTATTCTATCTCTGAAGCTGGATCTCAATCTGCAGCAATGAGTCTAACATACAATACAACAACGATGCTTATTGCTTTAATTTTAGTACCTCTAACGTTAAGGTTTGGAAATAAAAAAATGTATGCTATGAGTCTCTTTGGAACCGCTTTTGCACTGTTCTGTATCCCATTTATAACTGATCCTTGGTTTGTATTAATTCCAATGATCTTATTTGGTATTGGCTGGGCTGCCATGATGGGAATACCCTATACCATGGTTTCTAAAATTGTCCCTCAAGAAAGAAGAGGGGTGTATATGGGGATCTTAAACATGATGATTGTTATTCCAATGGGTATAGAAACTCTAACTTTTGGGCCTATTTACAAGTATTTGTTATCTGATAATGCTGTCTATGCCATGTTATTTGCAGGGGTATTTTTTGGGATAGCTGCCCTATTAGCCCTAAGACTAAACGAAACATTAAACACTGATACATAAAACTGAATAAAAGCAGTAATAATGAAAATAAAAAATTTAGTAGTAGCACTATCAATTCTATTTTTTTCTTGCCAAAAAGATGCAGAGGTAAACAAAAATGACAAACTCATAGCTCCTATTTCTGATCAGGTATTAGAAACGGCAGTTATCTATGAGGCTAACATTAGACAATATTCTAAAGAAGGAACTTTTAAAGCATTTACAAAAGATATTCCAACGCTCAAAGAATTGGGGGTTAAAGTAATATGGCTAATGCCGATTAATCCAATTTCAGAGATAAAAAGAAAGGCAACGGATGGAACTTTTACTAGTGAAATTGAGGATAAAGAAGAGCGTAAAAAATATTTAGGCAGTTATTATTCTGTATCTGATTATAAAGCCATCAATCCAGAATTTGGAAATAAGGATGATTTTAAAGAGTTGATAGATACCGCACATGATAATGGTATGTATGTGATTGTAGATTGGGTTCCAAACCACACAGGATGGGATCATCCCTGGATTACCGATCATCCAGAATGGTATACTCAAAATGAAAAAGGCGAAATCATAGATCCCATTAACCCAGATACTGGAAAATCTTGGGGGTGGACAGATACTGCAGATCTTAATTATGATAACCTAGACATGCAGCAACAGATGATTAAAGACTTAAAATATTGGGTTGAAAACTTTGATATTGACGGCTACAGAATGGATGTTGCTCATAAAGTACCCCCTGTATTTTTTAATGAAGCCATTACAGAGTTGAAAAAAATTAAACCCATTTTTATGTTGGCAGAAGCAGAACAACACGAGCTTTTTAGAAATGGTTTTGATATGCAATATGCATGGGAAGGCCATCATATTTTAAATAGTATAGCTAAAGGAGAAGCTACCGTAAGTGATTTTGACTCGTATATGAACAAACAAAATGAACTGTTAGAGGCATCAGATTTTAATATGAATTTCGTGACTAATCATGATGAAAATTCTTGGAATGGAACTATCAAAGAACGAATGGGTGATGCTAGTGAACTTCTAACAACATTGGTATATGCAATGCCTGGAATGCCTTTAATTTATAGCGGACAAGAGTATGATTTAAACCATCGGTTAAAGTTTTTTGAAAAAGATAGTATTCCCAAAACAAAAGGAAATACCTGGAATTTACTCACAAAATTAGGAGACTTAAAAAATAATCATCTAGCTTTTCATGGCGGTAAAATAGCAGCATCTTATGAAAGATTAACTACTGAAAATGAAAATGTAGTAGCTTTTAAAAGAAGTAAAGAAGTTGCGGAGGTTTACTTTATTGGAAACCTATCTAATCAAGTTCAATCATTCATTTTAGATGTAGAAGGAACCTATGAAGATCTTCTTCTGAATAAAAGCCTTATTTTAAATCAAAAAAAAATACAGTTAGCGCCTTGGCAATATTATTTACTTAATAAAGTATCTCCATAGAAAGTGATTCCCTACTTCATAGATAACATAAATTGTAGTTGAAATTCTCTGAATAAAAATTTCAGAAAAGACAAAAAGAATAATTTATAATAGATGAAAAAATGAATACAAAAAAATTATACTATTGGTCAATTACTGTTGCTTTAGCAGGGTTCTTATTTGGGTTTGATACTATTGTGATTAGTGGTGCAGAACAAGATATTCAAAGATTGTGGGGAAGCTATACGCTCTTTGGCAGCAATGATTTATTTCATGGAATTGTTATTGTTGGAGCTGCTCTTTGGGGAACAGTTCTGGGAGCAATTTTTGGAGCGATTCCAAATGATCGATTGGGAAGAAAGAAAACTTTAGTGTTTATTGGTGTGCTCTATACTATTTCTGCCATAGGTTCTTCTATGGCATCAGACCCTTGGATATTTGCATTATTTAGATTTATTGGAGGTATTGGTGTTGGGGCTTCTACTATTGCAGCACCTTCTTTTATATCAGAAATTGCTCCACAAGAAAAACGAGGAAGATTGGTCGCTACTTACCAATTTAATATTGTATTTGGAATTCTTATTGCTTTTGTTTCCAATGCTTTATTAGCAAAATATATTAGTAATGACGCTTGGAGGTGGATGATAGGTATAGAAGCATTGCCCGCAATTATTTACACAGTTATGATGTTTGCAATTCCTGAAAGTCCGAGATGGTTAATTACTGCAAAAAATAATATTGAAGCAGCAAAGCAAGTTTTTAGAAGCTTATATGACAATGAAGGCGATATAGCAGAGCAAGTAAATTTGATTGTTAATTCTCAAAAAAGCACAGATGATGCAGAAAGCATCTTCAGTAAAAAATATGGGATTCCTTTATCCTTAGCTTTTTTTATTGCTTTTTTTAATCAATTTAGTGGCATTAATGCCATTTTATATTATGCCAATAGAATTTTTGCAGAAGCAGGCTTGGCAGAGCAAGCAGGAGCATTGGGGTCTATAGGCCTTGGTATTACAAACTTTGTTTTTACCCTATTGGGAATGTTTTTAATTGATAGATTGGGCAGAAAGCAGTTATTATATATTGGATCTGTTGGATACATTGTTTCATTAAGTATTGTTTCATTATGTTTTTACAATGACTGGTCTGGTATGATTGTTCCCATATCATTGTTTGCATTTATAGCCTCTCATGCAATAGGTCAAGGGGCTGTTATTTGGGTCTTTATTTCTGAAATTTTCCCAAATCATTTACGTTCTTCAGGACAAGCATTTGGAAGCTCGGTTCATTGGGTTTTGGCAGCAATTATTCCTTCTTTAGTGCCTATACTTTTTAATTCTATTGGAGCAGTAACTGTTTTTGCTATTTTTGCATTTATGATGCTATTGCAATTAGTTTGGATAAAAATGTACGTTCCAGAAACAAAAGGGAAATCTTTGGAAGCAGTATCAGAATCATTAACGAATTTTAATTAATGAATAAAATAACGTGTTTTGGCGAAGTGCTTTGGGATGTTTTTCCAACGCATAAAAAAATAGGAGGAGCACCTTTAAATGTAGCTCTAAGGTTGCATTCTTTTCAGAATGATGTTACAATCATTAGTAGTGTCGGAGATGATAAAAATGGAAAAGAATTACTGCATTTTATTGAAGAACAAGGAGTTTATACGGGTAATATACAAATCAATAAAAATTATGAAACCAGTAAAGTATCTGTTGCTTTAGACCAAAAAGGAGCTGCTTCATATACCATTACACACCCTTGTGCTTGGGATTTTATAGAGATAAATAAACGTCTTTTATCGTTGGTTAAGGTATCAGATGCTTTTATTTTTGGGAGCTTAGTTTCTAGAAATAAGCAGTCAGAAACTACTCTTAAAAAACTACTCACCCTTTCTAGTTTTGCTGTATTTGATGTTAATTTAAGACCACCTCATTATACCATTGCTGTGTTAACTAATCTAATGAAAGCAGCACACTTTATAAAGTTTAATGATGATGAACTTATAGAAATTTGCACAAGCTTAGGGGTTACACTTAAAACGATAGAGGATCAGGTACAATTTATAGCTTCACATACAACTACTCAAAATATCTGTGTTACAAAAGGAAGCAAAGGGGCAGTTCTTTTTTATGAAGGCACCTTTTTCTACAATGATGGATACGTTGTTAAAGTAGCAGATACTGTTGGATCTGGAGACTCTTTTTTAGCTACATTAATAGACGCATTGCTAAAAAAAGTAGCTCCACAAAAAGCCATAGACACTGCTTGTGCTGTTGGTGCACTAGTTGCTAAAAATAAAGGAGCAAACCCTGTGATTTCAGAACAAGATATTGAGGCTATTTTAATAGAATGAAGATTTTAATAGAAATAATAAAATAGAAATAATACCAAATAGATCAACAGATAAAAACGATAAAAATTCCGTGCTTTCTTATAGTGTTGATTTGCTGGATATAGATTGCCAAAAAGGCCCTTAAGCTCGGTAATAAATAAAGGCTTTATATTTATGAACCAACTATCTGTTTGATAGACTATTTTTCTGAAATTACTTCTATAATAAGACAATGGAAGCCCCCAAATAAAGAAAATAATGAGCCATAAGTTTTCCGAAAGAACTTTAATCATTTTTAGCTTTTTTAGGAAACCAAGGGATAAAAGCATTTGTAGATGCTACGTATTCTTTATATCCTGGTTTTGTTTTTTGCAATGATTTTTCTAACATAGCAACTCCTGAAATATTAATAATTAAGTAGATCATAGCCAATGCACCAACTATCTGCCAATAACCTCCGGAGGCTATTGAAAATAGCCCAAACGACAGCCAAACTGTTGCATCACCAAAATAATTTGGATGCCTAGTATAGCGCCATAAACCAGTTTTAAGAATTGTGCCTTTATTGTTAGGGTTCTTTTTAAATTTTGTTAATTGATAATCTCCAACAGCTTCAAATAAAAATCCTACACACCAACATAATAAAGCTATATAATCAATGGCGTTTAGTTCGTTACTAACAGTTTCATGATGAATTCCAAATAATGGTAAAGAAACCAACATGATTAAGGTTCCCTGTAAAACAAAAACTTGAAAAAAACTGAACCACCAATATCTATCCTCTCCATAATGTCGCCTAAATTCTTGGTATCTAAAATCTTCTGGCTTTCCATAATTTCTTTTAAATAAGTATGCAGATAGGCGAATTCCCCATATACTAACTAATAGTAGTACTATTATATTACGAGTGAAGATATGTGGTTCTAATATAAAGTAGGTTAGATTAACCAACACAAATCCCATTCCCCAGAAAGCATCAACAATACTTACGTTTTTTATCGGAATACTTACTAGCCATAAAATGACCATTAAAAATAATATTACAGATAACGCTATTAGAAAATTCATAAATAGATTTAAAAGTGTTATTAATTAAAAAGCACTTATTTAACCAATAGCATAATTATTAAACCAATTACCACACCTTTTATAAAGCATATCCAATATAATTGGTAGTATGAAATTTTCCATTTAATTCTTATCTGATCAATAAGATTTTTGTGCCATTCTAACATTTTAATAATAATAAAATTAATTATTCAGCATCTTCAAATGAAGCAAAGAAACCTCCAAAATCAAAGTAATCTCCTCCAGCAGCTATTTTACCATCTACAAAATCAAAAGTATGATAAGAGTGGAGGCTGAAAGATTTACCTGTTTCTACATGTGTGCCAGTCCATGTTCCATAGGTTCTTACACTTCCGTCTAACTTTCCAGTTTCTGCTAGAACACCTGGTAGCCAGTTATCAGGAGTATATTGAATATTATCAAATAAAGTCTGGTACATCTTTAGAGCTTCTATGTGCTCTGATTTACCATATTGCTTAGAGCCATAAATGGGTGGTTGCCAAAGTAAATCATCATGAATCATTGCAGTCTGAGCAGCTATATCTTCAGTTCCGTGCGCCAACATAAAATTCTTAGCAATCTCTAAATTAGCTTCATATTTAGGATTGTTTTCATTTTCAGGGGCACATGAAGCTATAAATAATAGCAATGTGATTAAGGATAATTTAAAAATTGTTTTCATTTTTTTCGTATGTATTTGATGTTATATATCTATAAATATAAGAAATTAACTTTGTCTTTTACTAATGTGACTGCAAAATGATATTTTGATAATCCATTAAAAATTCATAAATTACTTCCTTTTAAAAACTAAAATATTCATATTATGAAACTATTATTTAAAGGAATTTTCTTACTAATGACTACAGTTCTATTTGTTAATTGTAACTCAAGTGGAGGAAAAAATTTAGTAGCTGGAGACAACTATGGTAAAACATATAGTATTGGAGATAATGCTATGTCTGAAAAACTACAGATGTTATCAGAGGCATATAGCATGCAAAATACAGACGAGTTAGTAAAACATTATGATTCAGATTTCCTTGGTGAAAACGGAGTGGAAACTACACGAGAATGGTTAGAATCAATGGATTCAATTAGCATGAAACCCTATGTAATTATCCCAGTAAAACTTCAAGGAGATCCAGACACAAAAGTATTAGCATGGTCTAAAGAAGAACGTCATTATAAAAATGGTTCTTATGAAAAATTAGATCTTATGGAATTTTTTAATTTCAATCAAGAAGGGAAAGTTGATGCATTTAGACAATGGAAATCTATTGATTCTTCAAACTTTGGAAAATCTTATGGTGGAAAATTCATTGGAAAAGATGATAATGAATATTCTGGAAGACCATTGGTTTTCTCTGATAGGAATGAAGTTGAAATCATAGAAAAATTAATAAAAGATTATAATGATATGAATGTTGAAGAGTTTTCAAAGCCTTTCGCAGAGATGTCAGTTTTAAATAATTACGAAGGCGAAGCAATGAAGTTGAAAAAAGAAGATATGGCTGGTCTTTTTAAGGATTACAAGTCTGTAAACTGGGTTCCATATGCAATTGTTCCTTTAAAAATATACAATACAGATGCTGCTTCTGGTGTTCAAGTAATGTCTAAGGAAACTCGAGTTTTTAAAAACGGAAAAGTTTGGGAGAAAGAATTATTTGAAATTTTTTACTTTGATTTAGATGGGAAAATTAATTCTATGACCCAATACGCAAGAGATTTTTAATCACAGAAAGTTAAACATTACAAGAGCTGCAATTTATTTGCAGCTTTTTTTTTGAATAAATTTTTATATTTGAGGCATGAAATTTTCTTATTTTTTATGGTTATTTTTATTTGCAGGAATCATCTATGGACAAGAATTTAAAAAAAAGATATATGTAAATCAAACAGATACACTTCCTTATCGGTTATTACTTCCTGATAATTATAACCCCAAAAAATCGTATCCACTACTTGTTTTTCTTCATGGAGCTGGAGAAAGAGGAAACGATAACGAGAAACAATTGATACACGGTAGTAATTTGTATACCTCAGAGATTTTCAGAAAAAATTATCCTGCTATTGTTGTTTTTCCTCAATGTTCTGAGAATTCTTATTGGGCTAGTGTTCATAAAACTTCTTCCAAAAAACTAGAAAAGAGATTCAAGTTTAAAAAAACATTAAAGACATTCCGTACACAAGAATTATTAGAATTTTTTTTATATGATTTGGAGAAGTCCTATGCTATAGATCCTTCAAAAAGATATCTTGGAGGTCTTTCTATGGGAGGAATGGGCACTTTTGAATTGGTAACCAGAATGCCAGATTATTTTGCAGCTGCATTTGCCATTTGCGGAGGCGGAAACCCTTCATGGTCAAAAGTACTTCGTAAAACTCCTTTTTGGATTTTTCATGGTGATAAAGATAATGTAGTTTCGTATCGTTTTTCAAAACAAATGTTTCGTAAAATGAAACGATTTAATAAGGCTACTAAATTTACTTCTTACGAAGGAGTAAATCATGAAAGTTGGAATAATGCCTTTCAGGAGACACAACTATTTCCTTGGATTTTTTCTTTTAAAAGATCTATGTAAAAACAGATTTCTTAAAAAATTTATTAAGCAAAGTAAATGTAGATTCCAATTACTATAACACAAATTGCTATTCCTGCTTGTGTTGTGTATTTCCATGGAGTAATATCTACTTGTTTTGTATGCTCTTGAACAAATTCCTCTTTTCTAGGATATAATTTACCAATGAGTAACATGATCCCTACATTTAGAATAAACAACAAAGCCATTACATCTAAAAAGTGAGGATATGCTTGTGCCTCAATTAATGCTAGAGCAGCTTCGTCTTTGATACCGTTATCTTTTGCTAATTTCAATGCATTGGACACAAAGTATGGTTGCATAAAAAATTGACTAGCTATGTATAATAAACAACCAGAAGCTAGTCCAATTTTAGCAGCAATAGCTGGTACACGTTTAGTTAAATAACCCACTACAATAATGGTTAAAATAGGAATACTGTAAATTCCGTTAATCTCTTGGAGATAGTCAAATAAACTTCCAGCATTAGCAATCAGCGGAGCAATAAACATAGCAGCAATCGCTAAAACAACACCAAAGATTTTGCCATATTTTACAATTGTTTTCTCATCTGCCTCTTTATTGATGTGTTGTTTATAAACATCAATTCCAAATAAGGTAACAGAGCTATTTAATACACTATTAAAAGAACTTAAAATAGCTCCAAATAATACTGCAGCAAAAAAACCTACCCAAGCTGAAGGAAGTACTTCTTTAACTAACATAGGGTATGCAGAATCTGCACTTTCTAGATTTCCTTGAAATAGATGAAATGCAATAATACCAGGTAGCACTACAATAATAGGTCCCAATATTTTTATAAATGAGGCAAGTAATAATCCTTTTTGTCCTTCCTTAAGGTCTTTAGCTCCTAAAGCTCTTTGAATAATTTGTTGGTTAGTCCCCCAATAAAATAATTGCACCAACATCATTCCTGTAAATATGGTATAAAATGGTACAGGATCAGTAGGGCCACCCATAGATTTAAACTTCTCTGGATTTTCTGTGGTTAAAACAGAAAGACCCTCTAAAAGACTCCCATCACCAATCATTAATAACCCAAAAACTGGAATTAAGAGGCCGCCAATTAACAATCCAATTGCATTTATGGAATCTGATACAGCAACAGCTTTCAAACCACCAAATACGGCATATATAGATCCAATAATTCCTATACCCCATACGCAAATCCAAATAGATTGGGTATGTGTTACTCCTAGTAATTGAGGGATGTCAAACATACCGCTAATTGCTAATGACCCAGAATATAAAATCACAGGAAGCAATACCACAACATAACCAGATAGAAATAAAATAGAGGTTAATGTTTTGGTGGTAATATCAAAGCGTTTTGCTAAAAATCCAGGAACTGTAGTTAACCCGCCTTTTAAATATCTTGGTAATAAAAAAAGTGCTGTTACTACCATGGCCACAGCAGCCAATGTTTCCCATACCATAACAGATAAGCCACTCTGGTATGCAGATCCGTTTAAACCAACTATCTGTTCAGTAGATAGATTAGTAAGCAAAAGAGATCCAGCAATTACTCCAGCAGTTAAGCTTCTACCACCAAGGAAATATCCATCTGAAGATGTTTCTTTAATATTTCTAGTTTTCAAATAGGATATGATAGCTACTAAAGCTGTGAATCCAAAAAATGATAAGAATAGTGTCATAGGTTATTGGTTATATTAAATTTTGATAAACAGATTTTCAAGATATATTTTTTATATCTAATAGTAGATATAATTTTAAAAAAAATAACCCCATCAATTGATGAGGTTATTTTTTAAAAGAGGGAATGTTTACTCATTAGCTTTTGCTCTTTCATAAACATAAATCATCTTTATTTTTCCATTTACAAAAAGTGCATCATGAACATGATGAACTGTAACTTTTTCACCATTTACCATATCCGTTAAATCTTGTCCTGAAGTTACCCATTGATTTAACACCCCTTTGTTATCAGTAAATTCATTTGCAATCATATACTTAGTTCTCCACCTTGGGCTACTATTGGTAAACCATTTCTCTAGAAACCCAATATGGGCTTTAGATCCATCAATTACATCTCCATTTGGCGGATATCCTTTAAAAGCATCATCATTAATGTTTTTGATAGTTTCTAGATCTTTTTCATTATGTGCTTTAATGTAGGTTTCCCAAAGTTTTATAGTGTTCATATCACCCCCGTAAAGAGATATTCTTGTACTGTCATTAGGAATTTCAACTCCAATTGGATCTGGAGTACTTTGTGTTTCTAATTCATTGCTGTTATTACAAGAAATAGAAATAGTTGCCATTAAGATTAATACTAATATTTTTTTCATTTTTAAGTTTTTTATTGTTGAACTGCCATTACTTGTCTCCATATCACACGAAGTCTAAATCCTTCTGGATCATACTCAGACATTTTAGATTTTGAAGGCGGTGTGAAATCTGAAACATCTAAAGCTTTCATAGCATCAACAAGTGTTTTGTAACCATCCCATGTCATTACGGTACTCTCATCTTGGCCCATTGGATAAATTTTAGCTCCAATACCCCAATTTGTTAATCCAGTTTTATCCTCTTTAATAGATTTCTCCATCATAGGTTTCCATAAGTTTTGATTTTCACTTACAAAACCTTTCATATTTTTTGGACGAGCGTAATTCCAAACAGAATATTTTCCTCCCTCACCAGGAACCTGATCTAATACTTTATAATTGTGAATTTCATAAACAGTATATGGAGACATAGCATCTTGTACATCAAACCCTAGCGATTCTGCATTCCATGAAGTACTTGTCATAGCTTCAAGGGAAGGATAACCGTTAACAAAGGCGTAATTAACATCATTATTGCCTGCTGTACCTACCTTACGCATCAATAACCAGAGGTTTTGTTCTCCTCTATCAATCGCAGCTTTCTTTACTTTAGACCAATACGTTGTTTCTTTTCGTTCAAATTCTGCAATGTCTTCTGAAGCCACAGATACATAAGTTATTGAATAATACTGGGCAGTCATCGATAGAGATGCAAATAATGCAACTCCTAAAAGTAATTTTTTCATAATTTTAATGTAATTAAAAATGGATTAGTTAATAAATAGTTTTTTTATAAAACTTATAAGTAACTAAAATAAACAATTAATTGTAATTAACAATTAATTTATAGTTCTTTTAAATAAAGATCCAGTTCTTCTAATAACTTTTTAGAACTTTGAATGTGGTTTTCATAAAGCCCGGTAAGAAGTGAAGTATTTGACCCTCCCCTAAAGAGTAATCTCATTATGATTTTATGCCCTTCATGAGATTTTAATGATTTACTATACCAAGATATTTGAGTAAATAAATTTTTATGAACTTTCTCTCCTATTTGTGTCCATTCATATATAAAACCATTTTTGTCTAATTCCAATTCAAGTGCATTAGCCCAATCTCGTTGATCTATCTCAAACATTTCTATTTCATTTACTTGATCATAATAACTGTATAATAATTTTTCAAGACTTTTTTTATGGAGATGTCTTAAAAAACCAGAACTTTTAAGAGATTCAAAGGCTGATCTATTATAATTTAATTGTTTTTCTATAATCATATCAAAAATAGATTGCTGTATTTTCAATTGATTTGAAAAATCATTTTCAATAAGCATTTGAGAAACTTCGTTACAAGCATGAGCATGATCAGTTCTAAATTTCAAAAGTTTTTCAGATTCTATCATATCTAATTGAACATTTGATTTTATTTTCTCAAAATAATTTTTCAATGCTTTTTTCTCTAATCGAGATTGGTTCATATTATTTACTTGCAAAGCAATCAATATTCCTAGTGCTACCAGTATAATTTCACCAATGGCATATTTTAAATATCCAGAAGAGTTTTTTGAGTTTGATCTTGCTTTTTTAAAGAGTTTAAATGACATGTATAAAAGAATTTTATCTAAAGGGTTACTGAATAATAAATAACGTTTTTATGAGTCATAAAAATTTTTTTCTAATTTAAAAATATTTTTTAAATTAGTTTCTTTTTAAAACGAATTATATTTTTAAATAATAACTATGAAAAATATATTTATTTTTCTATTAATATCTTTTAGTATGAATGCACAACAAGAACAATTACCGTTTTATGAAATTGGAGAGTATCCTTCAGAATATTCATCAACAAATGTTGTATCAAGAATGATCGAAGGATTAGGATATCGATTTTATTGGGCAACTGAATCTTTAAATGAAGATGATTTAAATTATAAACCAAGTCAAGATAGCAGATCTACTTTTGAAGTAATAGAACATATTTATGGATTAACGCTTGCAATTGTGTTAACAATAGATGGTAAAGAATTTGATTTTTCTCAAGATAAATTAGACTATCAAGGATTGAGAGAAAATACTTTGAATAATCTAAAGTATGTTTTTAACAAACTCAAAGAGATTGAAGATTTATCAACTTTAACAATCACTTTAAATCAAGGAGGTAATAAAATGTCATTTCCTTTTTGGAATATGATTAATGGACCAATTTCAGATGCGTTATGGCATTGTGGTCAAGTAGTTACCAACAGAAGAGCTAGTGGAAACCCTATCAATTCAAAAGTGAATGTTTTTGTAGGAAAAACAATGTAATAAACTCATTTTTAGGAATCAATTATTTAAGTTTTACAACGTATTATTCATAAAATCTTTGGCAAATGCTAAAGATTTTTTTCTTGCGTCTTTATTACCACCAACATGTACTCCTTTGTCAACACAAAAGAGAAAGCCAACTTTTTGTAAAATTGAATTAGACATTGGTATTCTTAGATAATTCATCAAGACATCTCCGTCTGCTGTTAAATCAAATAAACAATCTTTAAAACTATATCCTTTTTCATTCCAAACAACGGGTTCTTCACTATCAAACCCGTGATGTGCATCTGGATATGTAGTGATGTTTATATTGGTTTTATCAGATAGCTTTTCAACTAGATCTAAACAAGGTTTAGCAGGTGTCCAATTATCTGACTCACCTATTAAAATATGAATAGGAGCTTTTGTAAATGATAAATTTTCTGGATTTATAAAGCACGGTGGATAAAAAGCTAAATGCGCGGCAAAACTCACTTGATCTGTGATTGCCTCTTTTAAAGGCATCCAACCAGCAAATAGAGTTACTCCTCCACCCAAGCTCCATCCAGTGATTGCTACTTTATCACTGTTAATTTTAGGATGCTTAGAAAGTTTTTCTAATGCCCTATAGGCATCAAGAATTACAGCGGCAATAGTTACCTCATCTTGTGACCCTACTGTTGAGGTAATTCCTCTACTTTTAAAACTATTGAGTTGAAATGTTGCATATCCTTGTTCTTGATACATTTTGAGATAATCCATGTGATGTTTTCTCCACCCCATACTCCCAGCAACTCCTATAATTAAAGGGTATTTTCTATCAGGATTTAAACTATCTATAGGTATTGTGAGTTGTCCAAAAACTTGTTGTTTTTCTTGACCATCTAAATCTGTAATAATATCGCTTAATGAAAAAGGATTGGCACTTTCAAAATGAATTACCTCTTTTTGAAATTGAGCATAGGTATTTAATTGAAATAAAAGGAGAGTAACAAATAGGATACTAGTTATTTTATGCATATTTAAATCTCATTATATCTATAAATTTATAGAATATAATTTAGATGATGAGATATTAAAAAAAATACTTGCAAAATATTCCATTAATGGAAAATAATGTGAAGTAAGATTAAACTTATAGCCAAAGCAATACCCCAATTTCTAATTCTTGAATTAGAGGGTTTAAAAAGAGAGACTAATTTGTGAATTTCTCCTTTATTTCCAAGCAGTGCAATACCTAAACTCGTTGCTATAACCCAGAAGGCTCTTAAAAAATAATTCATTTCAGGGAATAATAATTGTAATCCAATATTAATTGGTAGTGAGGCTATAAAAGCGACTAAAACAATTTTTTTGTTAGGTTTTATTAATAAAACTGCAGCACAGATTAACACCACTATCCCACAATTAATATAATAACGAAGATTATTTAGGGTGTGGGTAAATGCAGAATCAGGGTTGTCAAATTTTAAATACAATAAAATGAACCCCATAATTAATGCTGTTCCAAGACTAAATAAAATAGTTTTACGTCCTGCATTTATTTTTTCTCGATCCGTTGCTTTTTTATTGATATACGTTGCATAAATATCTGTAGACCATAGGGTAGCTAATGAATTAAAAGTAGAATCAACAGTACTCATTAATGAGGCAAATAATCCACAGAGAATAATTCCCTTAACTCCATTAGGTAGATATGTTTTTACTAGGTAAGGAAAAGCTAAATCGGGTTCTGATAGACTGTCTCCAAGTATTCCGTATAAGGCAATTCCAGGAACAATTATAATAACAGCCATAAAGTATTTAAGTACTCCCCCTACCATTAAGCCTGTTTGAGCATGTGCTACACTTTTTGCAGCTAATGCTCTTTGAATAACAGTTTGGTTGGCACACCAATAATTTATGTTTAAAAAGAAAAGTCCAAATAAATGAGTCCAAGGCAATGTAGGATGATCACTTGGTAAATGAAGATGCATTTTTTCAGGAACTTTTATATATAATTGTTCCCAACCTCCCAAATGATAAATAGCAGTTAAGCAAACTACAATACCTCCAAGAAGTAATGTCCCAAATTGAATAATATCTGTCTTCACTACGGCGCTAAGCCCACCAAAATAGGTATATATGGCTGAAAATACTCCAAGGATAACAATTAATATGGCGATGCGAATCAATCTATTTTCGCTTAAAAAAGACAATTGCTCACTAAAAACCATGTCAGCTGCATAGGCTCCCCAGAAAAGTGCAGCACCAAGAGTTACAGTAGCAAAAAGAGCCATATTTGTTAATGAGTAAAAAAGAGCAATACGTTTTCCTAATTTTTTGGAAATAAACTGGGTAATGGTGGTTATTTTTTCTTTTAAAAAAAGAGGAACAAAAACAAAAGCACCTAATAAAATTCCTTGAACTGCATTAATTTCAAGATTAGCTTGAGCCAAACCAAATAGATAAGCAGAGCCCATCATTCCTAAGAATTGATATCCTTGTATATTGGTTGCTATTGTAGATAAAGCTATGGAGTACCAAGGTAAATTTCTTGAACTTAAAAAGTACTCATCTGCCGAACTGTCTGCACTTATTTTTCCACGAAGCGCAACTAGTAGTATTATTATAAAATAAGAGATTACAATTATAAAGTCTATCATAGTTATTTTCTTTCACCATTTGCCAGAGGACTGTTAGGCTCTGAATTTGGAACTCGTCCAAATACTTTTGGAAGAGAGACTGTTTTTAATCTTGGAAGTACTAATCTAGCAAAGATTTCACACTCTTTTTCATGGGGGTATCCAGAAAAGATAAACGAATTAATACCCATTTCAATATAGCGTTCAATTTTTGCTACAACCTGATCCGGATTTCCTACGATAGCTGCGCCACAACCGGAGCGTGCTAGCCCAATTCCTGTCCATAGGTTAGGTTCAACATAATATTTTTCATCAGATTCTTCTCTTAATTTTGATTGCCTAGACACTCCAAGAGAAGCTGAATCCTGAGCTCTATTTCTGATATCAGTTCCTTTTTCTAAATCTAATTTAGAAATCAATTGATCCGCATACTCACGAGCTTCTTGTTCAGTTTCTCGAACAATTACATGAACTCGAAGTCCAAACTTAACTGTTCTATTATAGTTAGACGCTTTAAGAGTCATGGTATCCATTAAGCCTTTTAATTTTAATTCTGTTTCAGGCCACATCAGATATACATCACAAAACTCTGCACAAAGATCTACACCATCTGGAGAATAACCTCCAAAATAAAGTAGAGGACCACCATTTTGTTGGTAAGGTTTTACAGGTCTTGAGGGTAAATCTAATTGGTAATAGTTTCCTTTAAATTTTATTTGGTCTTGTAACCAAGATTGTTTTAAAATTTGAATGACTTCTCTAGAACGGGCATATCGTTCTTTTGAAGATAAATCCATTCCAGGTAAGTTAGATGAAATAATATTAATTGTTAATCTTCCTTTAAGCATATGATCCAAAGAAGCAATTGTTCTGGCCAACATGGGCGGGTGTACTTCTCCACAACGTATGGCTACTAAGAAATTAATGTTTTCTGTTAGGCTTGCCATTCCTGCTACAAATGACAAAGGGTCTTGGCCTACTTGATAAGAAGAAGGACATAAAACATTTTTAAAGCCTAATTTATCTGCTGTTTTTACAATAGAAGAGGTATTCTCCCAAGAGCTTTTATAAATAGGGTTTCTATTTCCTAAAAAATCATCGTCTCCATCACATAATGGAGCAAACCATGAAATTTCTGCACCATCAATATTGGATAAGTTATTCTTATTCGTCATTTAGAGTAGATAAAATTAGATGTCTTTAAAAGACTGTTATTTTATTCAAAAAACAAAAATATTGTATTCTGAACGAATTCTCATTTCACTAAAAATAATGATAAAGAATGAGTAATTGTGACTCAAATAAATTTTTTTTTAAAGTCCAATCAGGTATTGGAATTTAAAGAAGAATTGAGTTTGATTGAATTGCAGCAATTGAAAGTGAGCACCCTCAATTTCTTCAATGGTATTTTGGTTTCCACCAAGATAAAAAATTGTTGATGGATTTGGATTCCATTGAACCAGTGGTTGAATAAAAAATTGATCAGTAAATGTATTTTTTTGAGAAACAAGTCTTACATTAAATTCATTATTAAACTGATATCTTAAGTTTAAACGAGCAATACTCCCCTCAAAATAATTTCCTTGACCATTTGTTTTTTCTAGTCTTGAGTATCGTATTGATGGATTTATAGTTAGGTTGTCATTCACTTGAAAATTTAGAGTCAAAAAAGAGGAGGTAAGGTCTCCAATTTCTGGGATCTCTTCATTAACAGAAAGGTCTTTTCCACTGTTAAGATTTGCCCTAAAATTAAAGGATTCACTGGGAGATCCGTTTACAGAAAATGAATGCGTGGGTAAGTTGTTGAAGCGAATTCCTAAGAAGGTTTTTACGGCATCATAATCTAATGTGTAGGATAGTTCTGTTTGTCCATAAGTTTTTAAGGAAGCAAATAGATCTACACTAAAGTTTTTATATAAATCTTCAAAAGTATACACCAAATCTATCTTAGTTCCAAAGCCAAAAGATTGTACGGCAGGCTTATTAATAATATTGATATATTCATGAAAAAGAGTTCCCCATCTACGATTATTTTTAACTACAAAACCAACATCAGATCTGTACTGAGGAGAAATATTTCTGTAATATAGATAACTTTGCCAGTGTTCGGTTTTTCTGTATAGTTGAATGTAAAGAGCATCTCCATTAATTTTATCACCATCTAAAGCAATTGTTTTTCCATTAATGGTAGCATCAGTATCAATCCAATTATTTACAGGTTCTTCATTAAAGTTCTTGAAAACTTCAAAACTTAAACGCAAATTTTGATTTAGTAGAAAAAGTCCGTCAAATCCAAAAAGATGACCAAACCCACCTCCTTTATAAAAACGATTCATCATGACCCCACCAAATCGAGATTTAGGGCTTAATAAATGTTGATAGCGAAGAACATTTACCAAACTATTCCCTCCTTGACCAATATAAGATCTATCCTCACCGCCTACAAGGTATACAGAGTTTTGATCTAATGCGTTTAATAAAAACACCCTAGATTTCTTTCCTTGACTCAATAATTTTGTTGCAATGGATGGATTAACAATTGATCTTGAGTAAAATGCACCATCAGTAAAATTTACAAGATCTGTTCCTCTATTAAAAAAGGGTCGCCTCTCAGGATATTGTAAAGAAAAGGAAGAATTTACATCAATTTGGGTAACATCAGCCTCTACTTGTGAAAAGTCAGGGTTAAGTGTTAACTCAAAGCTTGTATTCTTATTAATATCCAAATTAAGCCCTAAACCTACTTTTCCTTTTACAGTTCCATAAGAAATTTTTTCATCAGGGCTGTTTCTAGATCCTTGAATATTACTTGAAACATAGGGTAGTATTTCCAATCTTTTATCGATAACAATGTCCTTTAAAATTAGATTATCTGTGGTTTGACAAACAACACAATTATTGTTTCTATCTCGTGGCTGACTACTAACTTCAATTTCGTTTCCATTTTCGAAGTATCGTCTGTAAAAGTTGATGTGCCATTCTTGATCTGTTCCATTTGGGAAAGGAATTTCAGAAAAAGGTATTTTCATTTCTACAGTATATCCATTGTCTATAATAGCAGCTTTAGATTCAAAATTCATATTAAATGTACTGTCATATCTAGCTTCGTCAGATAAGGCATTTACCTGCTTTACATCGAATTGACTCCCCAAAGCATTTACTGCCAAGCCTAAATTGTTTCTTGCGTCGGCAAAAGGATCTAAGCGAACTAGTATAAGATCATCATTCCAAATATTAAAGTCATCTCTTGGGCGAATAGAGGCACGAATATTTTTTGGATTATCTTCTGCATGAACTGCAATAAATAAAAAAGTATCAGAATAAGATATATATGCAGTAGTTTTTTTCTTAGCCTGTAAATTATTGGCTGGACTGAATTCGATATCTAAAGGTATTTTTTTAGCATCTTTCCAAATTTTTTCAGACAATAGCCCGTCTAAGGTAACTTCATTTTCTTTAATTTTTGTTGGGATATAAGTTTCTTGCGCAATAAGAATTTGCCTTAAAAAGAAGAAAAAAAAGAAAATTAAAAATCTCATATAAAAACAACAACTGTCAAAAATAATTTTTTTAGACTTATAAATAACATTTAAATATAAAATTGGCTTTCTTTTAAGAGTTTGGATTGTAATGTTAAGTATGTTATAAATTTATCTTTAAGATTTGACTAATATTTCTTGATGATCCTCCTACTTTTATATTGTATTCCCCTTTTTCTAATGACCAGTCATTTATTGATTCATTCCAATAACTTAGTTCGTTAATCGGAATTTTAACAGAAATATCAGTAGATTCATTATTTTCTAAGAGCTTTGTTTTAGCGAAAGATTTTAATTCTTGATGAGGTCTTTCTATTGTTGAGTTTCGTTTTTCTGTGTAAAACTGAACTACTTCTTTTCCAGGAAACTCACCAACATTCTTAATATTCAGTGAAATATTTATAGTATCATTTTCAATTTGTGCTTCCATAGGACCATATTCAAAATCAGTATAACTAAGCCCAAAACCAAAAGGGAAGGATACCTCTAAATTTTTTGAATCAAAAAGTCTATATCCTACAAAAACACCTTCATTGTAAAAGGTATAATCTTCGTCTTTTACTTTATCTGCTTTAGGAGTTTCGTTTGGAGGAAATATTAAATTTTTCACAAGCCCCTCAAGAGAAATCATTTTTGGGTTTTTTGGAAAATTTTTGTGTGAATCATGGTCAGATAAATTTACAGGAAATGTCATTGGCAATTTCCCACTAGGATTTATTTTTCCAGACAGAATATCTACTACTGAATTACCCCCCTCTTGTCCTCCTTGCCAAGCCAATAGAATGGCATCGGGAAGATGCTTCCAAGTTGCGGTTTCAATAACACCCCCTATATTTAATACCACAATTATTTTTTTATTTTTTTTGTGAAAAGCATCCGTGAACTTAACGACCATTTCCTGCTCAGTTTTTGTTAATAGAAAATCATCTTTTTTTGAGCGATCTCCTCCTTCACCAGAATTCCTTCCTATGGTTAGAATTCCAACATCCGATGTTGCTACAATATCATTAATTTGATCTGTTGAATAGATGATTTCAGGAGGCGAGAATGGAGTAAATATAGCATCTAGCCCTTGAGGTTTTATAAAACCATTAGGATTTACTTTTCGGTGTGACTCAAAAATTTGTTTGGCAGTTTTATTAATTTTAAATCCAGCATTTAAGAACCCTTCTTCTAAAGAAATTGTGTAGGCTTCATTAACATCTCCAGATCCAGTTCCTCCAGCTATAAATTCATAGGATGTTACACCAAGTAAAGCAATATTTTTTTCATTGGTAAAAGGCAAAGAATTTTCATTTTTTAATAAAATCATTCCCTCAGCAGCTGAGTTTCTTGTAATTGTTGCGTGTTTTTTCAAATCTGGAGTATTGTTAAACCTGTAATTTTGCATTTTTTTAGTCTTAAAAACTAGGGTTAATATGCGTTTTACAGCTTTGTCTATAGCATCCATTGATAATTCTCCATTTTTTGCAGCCTTAGTTAAAGCTTTCCATTGTCTGTTGGTACCAGGTTCTAATAAGTCATTTCCTGCAGATATTTGAGACACTGGGCTTCTCCCTCCATACCAGTCGGTCATTACAAGGCCTTTAAAACCCCATTGATTCCTTAGAATATCAGTGAGGAGCCACTTACTTTCTGAGGTATATACTCCATTGATTTTATTGTAAGAAGACATGATCGTCCAGGGTTGGGAGCGCTTCACAATATGTTCAAATCCTTTTAAATAGATTTCATGCATAGCTCGATCTGAAACAATTACATCATTTAATACTCTATTTGTCTCTTGATTGTTAGCTGCAAAATGCTTCACTGAGGTGCCAATACCATTATTTTGAATTCCATTCACAATAGAAGCACCCATAAATCCAGAGAGTAAGGGGTCTTCGGAAAAATATTCAAAATTTCTACCACATAAAGGATGTCTATGAATATTAGCTGCAGGGCCTAAAATAACATCTATCCCATATGCTTTGGCTTCTCTCCCCATTGCATTACCTACTTCATAAACTAAGGTTTCATTCCAAGAGGACGCCAATAATGTAGCAATAGGAAATGCTGTACAATAATAAGTTTTATCATCATTCTCTCTATTAGGTTCTATTCTTAAACCTGCTGGGCCATCAGATAGATGAACAGTTGGAATTCCTAGCCTAGGTGTAGGAACAATTGCACCAACAGCTCCAGGAATACCACCAGGTTTTGTCATGCCTATAGTTGATGCCATTCCAGCTCCTTTGAGTAGGTGAATTTTTTCTTGCAGAGTCATTTGAGATAGCACATCAAGAACTCGGTCAGTTATTGCTTCTCTGTCATCCTCATAAACATCTAGTTTAGTATTGCTATTTCTGTCCAGGAAAGTGTATCCGTCAATAGTTAATTCAGGAATATCAGTTCGGTTATCGTATCCGTCCTCAAAACTTATAAATGTTTTATTTATATACCAAAAAGAACTTATTGAAGCGATTAAAATCAATAGTATAAAAGCAACTATAATTTTTAAAAAAAATAATTTTTTTCTCATCATAGGGTAGATTGAAACTCAATTATGCTGCTTTTAATGAACGTTCTGGAGGTGACTGATACATCCAGCATGTTGTTAAGATTGATAGTGAGAAATACATACCAAGGAAAATGGTAAAAGGAAAATTAATTTCTAACATAAAAAATTCAGTAGGATATACTAAAAATAGTAGTCCTAGAATACCCCTTGAAATTTCAAAGAAAAAAGCCCATTTATGACCATCCAATAATGAGGTAAAGCCAAAAATAGTTGTAGAAATAAGGAGTCCAAAGCTAAGTTGTGTATTTAGGCTAAGGGCTCCAAAATTGGTAAGCAAAACATAAATAAAGATGTTGATACAAACAAACTGAAAAATAGCATAAAACTTATGAAGTGTTGAGTATTTTGGTGCATATTTTTCTTGTGAATAGACATTCTCTACTATAGATATTGGAAAACGTTCGGCTACATCTTTTGGTCTCCAGCCTGTTGGCATAAACCATAATTTAAATTTATCTAACCAGTTTTTAGCTCTCCATGCATCTTTTGCTAGACCCCAGTTGTGTTGAAAATTTATAATAATAGGGTTCCATGTTTGAACAGGTTTCAATGTTCCATAAACACAAGGCTTATCATCTAATTCCTCTTGAAATGTACCAAACATTCGATCCCATATACAGAAAATAGCAGAAAGATTTTTATCAACATACTCTGGATTTATAGCATGATGAACCCTATGCTGAGATGGAGTTACTAGGAAATATTCTAACCATCCTAATTTACCTATATGACGTGTGTGGTACCAAAATTGACCAAACAAATGTAAAGGAGCTAAAATAATTATAATTTTTTGTGGTACTCCAAACAGTGCTGCTGGAATAAGAAACAATGCTCCAAAACCAATGATATTTTTTGAGATACTTTGACGTAGTGCACAGGCTAGGTTAAACTCTTCACTACTATGATGTACAACATGTCTATTCCAAAAAACATTAATGGAATGGTTTAAGCGATGATTCCAATAACTTGCAAAATCCATACAGATAAGCGCTACAATGTAAAGGGTGATGCTTTCTTCTAGTTGAAATAAAGCAATATTTTCTAAAATATACGGATAGGTAATAATGATAAAACCTATTCCTAATAGATCTTTGATCATGTTGGTTGTTCCAGCACTCAAGCTAGAAATAGTATCCATCAAATTATAAGTGAGATCTTTCTTCCAAACACCATAGATGATTTCTATTAAGATCAATACCATAAAACTTGGTAGCGCTATTAGTAAAACATTTGCGTAAGTTTCCATTTTTTTAAATATTTTGACAAGTTACAAATTAATTTTTTTGAAATTTTAATTGAATCCATACAATATTTAGATAACTATATTAGGATGGGATTCTTAAAAATGTTTTCTATATCTTTATTTTAATGTTTAATTGAAAAATAAAAATTATTTCAATGAATAAAAGTGATCAAAATAAATACTGGAAAACAAACTTAAAGTATGTGGCAATCTTGTTGTCTATTTGGTTTGTTGTTTCCTATGGCTTTGGAATTGTATTCGTAGATGAATTAAATAGTATTAGAATTGGCGGGTTTAAACTTGGTTTTTGGTTTGCGCAACAGGGTTCAATTTATGTATTTACTATTTTAATCTTTGTGTATGTAAGATTGATGAATAAGTTGGATGCTAAATATAATTTAGAGAGTTAATTATGGATTTACAAATTTGGACATGGGTATTGGTAGGGATTACATTTTCTTTGTATATAGGCATAGCTATTTGGTCAAGAGCAGGATCAACAAAGGAATTTTATGTTGCTGGAGGTGGAGTTTCACCTCTTGCTAATGGCTTAGCCACAGCCGCAGATTGGATGTCTGCAGCATCCTTTATTTCGATGGCAGGAATCATCTCTTTCAATGGATATGACGGGTCTGTTTATTTAATGGGTTGGACTGGAGGCTATGTGTTGTTAGCGCTATTATTAGCTCCTTATCTAAGAAAATTTGGCAAGTTCACAGTTCCAGATTTTATTGGAGATCGTTATTATTCAAATGTTGCTAGATCTGTTGCGGTATTTTGTGCCTTGATAGTTTCGTTTACTTATGTTGCAGGACAAATGCGAGGGGTAGGGTTAGTTTTTTCAAGATTTTTAGAAGTAAATATAAATACAGGAGTTATCATAGGGATGGTTATTGTTTTATTTTATGCAGTTTTAGGAGGTATGAAAGGAATAACCTACACGCAAGTGGCGCAATATTGTGTATTAATTTTTGCTTTTATGGTTCCCGCAATTTTTATTTCTATTCAAATGACAGGAAATCCAATTCCACAGATTGGGTTTGGTGGACAAGATGTAAATGGAGTGTATTTGTTAGATAAATTAGATGGGCTACACAGGGATCTTGGTTTTGCTGAATATACTTCAGGAAGTAAATCTAAGCTAGATGTATTTTTTATTACTGCTGCTCTTATGGTAGGGACTGCTGGATTACCTCATGTAATTGTTAGATTCTTTACTGTAAAAAAAGTGTCTGATGCACGTAAATCTGCAGGTTGGGCATTATTATTTATCATGATTTTATATACAACAGCTCCTGCTATAGCAGTTTTTTCACGTACAAATATGATAGAAACTGTAAACAATAAAGAATATAAAAATATGCCAAGTTGGTTTAGTACATGGGAGGAGACAGGATTGTTATCTTTTAATGATATAAATAATGATGGTAAAATTCAATATCTAGCAGATCCCTCAAAAAATGAATTAATAGTAGACAAAGATATTATGGTATTGGCCAATCCAGAAATAGCGGGCTTACCAAACTGGGTAATTGCATTAGTTGCAGCCGGAGGATTAGCAGCAGCATTATCTACAGCAGCTGGGCTATTGTTGGTAATTTCCGCATCTGTATCCCATGACCTGATTAAGAAAATGATAAAACCAGATATTTCAGAGAAAGGAGAATTAGTAGCAGCTCGGTTGTCTGCAGTTGTTGCAGTTTGTGTTGCAGGATATTTTGGTATCAACCCTCCAGATTTTGTTGCTGCAACTGTGGCATTAGCATTTGGATTAGCAGCAGCCTCTTTTTTTCCAGCAATTATTTTAGGAATTTTCACAAAGAAAATGAACAAAGAAGGGGCTATTTCAGGAATGGTTGTAGGTGTTTTGGCAATGCTTTTTTACATGCTAAAATTTAAGTTTAATTGGTTTGGTGGAGGTACAAAGGAAGATTGGTGGTTAGGAATATCACCTGAGGGTTTTGGAACTGTAGCAATGATTATAAATTTTATAGTGTCTATAATCATTTCTAAATTTACACCAGATCCACCATTAGAAGTTCAAGAAATTGTTACAAATATTAGAATTCCTAGTGGTGTAGGAGAAGCTACACATTCTTGATTTAAAAGATTAGAAATAGGAATTAACTTTTACTTGGTCAAGTAAAAGGAAATGAATACTTTTCATTGCGTAAACAACTCCTAGTTAGGAGCCAATAATAGACCCAAATACAAATACATTACCATGAGTAACTATCACATTAAACACCTCGAAGAATATTATCAAGTGTATAGAAAGTCTGTTCGTGAACCCGAAAGTTTTTGGGAAGAAATAGCAGAAGAACATTTCTTATGGCGTAAAAAGTGGGATACTGTATTAGATTGGGACTTTTCAAAACCAGAAATTTCATGGTTTAAAGGAGCTAAATTAAATATTACAGAGAATTGTATTGATAGGCATCTAACAACTCGAGGAAATAAAACAGCGATTTTATTTGAATCTAATCATCCAGATGAAGTTGCCGAACATATAAGCTATAATGAACTTTATAAACGCGTTAACAAATTTGCAAATGTTTTAAAAGAACAAGGAATAAAAAAAGGAGATAGAGTTTGTATTTATGTTCCTATGATTCCAGAATTGGCTATATCTGTACTAGCATGTGCTAGAATTGGTGCCATTCATTCTGTTGTATTTGCTGGTTTTTCAGCTACAGCTTTAGCCACTAGAATTAACGATTCAGATTGTAAAATGGTGATTACTTCAGATGGGTCTTATAGAGGTTCAAAAACCATCGATTTAAAAGGGATTGTAGATGAAGCCCTTGAAAGTTGCTCGTGTGTAGAAACGGTATTGGTTGCCAAAAGAATAAAAACTGAGATCTACATGAAAGCTGGTCGAGATCAATGGTTAGCACCATTGTTAGAGGAAGCGTCTGATATCTGTGCTCCAGAAATAATGGATGCGGAAGACCCATTATTTATTCTATATACCTCAGGGTCTACAGGGATGCCTAAAGGAATGGTGCATACCACTGCTGGATATATGGTTTACACTGCTTATACCTTTAAAAATGCATTTCAGTATAAAGAAAATGATGTGTATTGGTGTACCGCTGATATTGGTTGGATTACAGGACATAGCTATATTGTGTATGGTCCATTGGCAAATGGTGCCACCACAGTGATGTTTGAAGGTATTCCAAGCTACCCAGATTATGGTCGTTTTTGGGACATTGTTCAAAAGCATAAAGTCAATCAATTTTATACAGCGCCAACTGCTATTAGAGCGCTAGCAAAACAAGGTACCGATTTGATTGATAATTACGATTTATCGTCCTTAAAAGTTTTAGGGTCTGTTGGGGAACCGATCAACGAAGAAGCTTGGCATTGGTACAATGAAAATATTGGTAAAAAGAAAAGCCCTATTATCGATTCTTGGTGGCAGACAGAAACAGGAGGAATAATGATTTCTCCGATACCCTATGTAACTCCAACGAAGCCCACCTATGCAACCTTGCCATTTATAGGCATTCAACCTGCATTGATGGATGAAAATGGAAATGAATTGAAAGGAAATCAAGTTGAGGGTCGTTTATGTATTAAATTCCCTTGGCCAAGTATCGCTAGAACGATATGGGGGAATCATCAACGATATAAAGAAACTTATTTCTCTGCATTTGATGACAAATATTTTACTGGAGATGGGGCACTAAGAGACGAAGTAGGGTATTATAGAATAACAGGTAGGGTTGATGATGTGATTATAGTTTCTGGTCATAACCTTGGGACTGCACCTATAGAAGATGCCATTAATGAACATCCTGCAGTTGCAGAATCTGCTATTGTTGGTTTTCCGCACGATATTAAAGGAAGTGCTTTGTATGGATATATTACATTAAAAGACACGGGAGAATCTAGAAATCATGATAACTTAAGAATTGAGATCAATCAATTAATCACAGACAGAATAGGCCCAATAGCCAAACTTGATAAAATGCAATTCACAAATGGGTTGCCTAAAACACGTTCTGGTAAAATTATGAGGAGGATTTTAAGAAAAATTGCTTGCAATGAAACAGATAGTTTAGGGGATACAAGTACCTTATTAAATCAAGAAGTTGTTCAGGATATAATTGACAACGTACTCTAAAAACCAATGGTTTAATGGACATCACTTTTGAAATTTGGACCAAAGTAACTTCCACCATATTGTTTAGATATTTTGCATTTGCGAGTGTAAGCTTTTTTCTATTTTATGTGATCTTAAAAAAACCCCTTTGGTATAGAAAGATTCAGAAGAAGATTCCAAAACTAACAGATTATAAAAGAGATGTCTTTTGGTCTCTAATTACCATTACCATCTTTGCAACTGTTATTATTTTTACGTTTGTTAAATTTAATCACCTTACAAATACCTATAAAAATATCGAGGAATATGGGTATCCTTATTTATTCCTCTCATTTTTTTGGATGCTTATCGTTCACGATACTTGGTTTTATTGGTGGCATAGAATTATGCATCACCCAACCTTATTTAAATACGTTCATTTAGTACACCATAAATCTACCAATCCATCACCTTGGACAGCCTATGCTTTTCATCCTTTTGAAGCAATTATTGAAGTAGGAATTCATCCTTTTTTAGCATTTACAATCCCTTTATATGCTCCAGCTCTAGGGATGTTTTTTCTTTTTCAGATTTTGTATAATGTATATGGCCACTTAGGGTTTGAAATTTATCCGAAAGGATTTCATAAACATTGGCTTGGTAAATGGATTAATACCTCCGTAGCTCATAATCTACATCATAAAAAATTTGATGGGAATTATGGATTATACTTACTGTTTTGGGACAGAATAATGGGAACGCTGAGAAAAGATTATGATGAAGCTTTTGAGTCAGTTATTTAAAAAAAATTGAAAAGAAATCATTAACTTATAATAAAGATTTTAGATGCCAGATTAGAAAGTAATATTTAAATATTTTTTATTTTAAAATATATAATTAATCATAAACTCAAGAGTCCCATTATCATTTACTAATGTTAGTTCTGAAATTGTAATATCATAGCCAAATCCAAAGCTTAGTTTTTCTGTTGCCTTTAATAAACCATAAAATGAACTTGTCTCATCAAGCCTGTAATTAAATCCAGCTATAATTTTATCTTGAATATCAAAATATCCTCCAATATCATATGAGGTAGGAGCTCTTTTTACAATTCTAGTCATAATATTGGGAGTAAAAGTAAGATTATCATTAATAAAAAAATGATATCCAATTCCAGAATAATAATGAATTTCTTCAATAGCAGCTAAAGGGATATTTCCTGACTTTTCAAAACGTTGTCCTCTCAAAAAATTTGGAGAAGAAAAGCTTACATAAAATTTTTCACTTTGCAGTGTAATACCTGATCCAATATGTGGATTAAAAAAACTTTGGTTTTTACTAAATAGGGGATCATAATTAGAATCATGAGCTTTAGTTAAATCAATATTCACAAAACCACCTCCAAACTTCATTCCAAAATAAAGATTGGTAACTTCATTCAATTGAAGTTTATATGATAAATCTAAAGCAAAATCTGTTTGAGATAAAATAAATACTCTATCATTCAACATTGATATTCCAATCCCTAAATTTCTCCCAACTGGTTTAGAATATATTAAAGAGGTGGTTCTTGGTGAATCATCTATCCCTAAATATTGATAACGATGAACTAAATTTAATTTTGAAATATCATTAATTCCTGCATAAGCAGGATTAATTATATTCATGTTAAAATTATATAAAGTAAAATTTGATTCTTGTTGAGCAGAAACATGGATATTGATAAAAAAAACAAATAAAATCACTTTAAATACTTTTAAACTTCTCATCATTGTAATTATCTTTTAAACTTAACTTAAACTGTTCTAAAAATTAATATAAATCCATCCCCTTATAGGCTTAAAATTATCCCCTAAATCTATTATATAAACATATGGCCCTGCTGGGAGTTTTATCCCCATAGCACTTATTTGGTTTGACACCCCATCCCAGTCATTCTTATAATAATTCTTTTTAAAAACTAACTTACCGGACCTGCTAAACACTCTAACAACATTCTTTGGAAATAAGTCTATATCCTGAATTACCCAAGTATCATTTATTCCGTCTCCATTTGGTGAAAACCCATAACTTCTCTCCATTAATATTCTTTCGGAACAGTTTGAGTTATCGTTGTCTAAACTATTAGTTATTCCATCATTATCACAATCTTGATTAACATCATCTATCCCATCACCATCATCATCATTATCACAAACATCTCCTATGCCGTCATTATCACTATCTAAACCAAAGATTGTAATATTTCTTACTACTTCATCAGCTATATTTCCACTTGAATCAACTACATTATATTTTATGGTGTAAGTTCCTAAAATACATGTATCAATAGTTAAAGAACCTCCCTCTAAAGAGATCTCTGTGGTAATATCCCCATCATAATTATCAAGTGCTGTGGCTCCCAAATCTGTGTATGAACTGCCTACCTCTAGTGTAACTGTTGAAGATCCTGTTAAGGTAATTACTGGAGGAGTGGTATCTACAACTTGAACCGTTCTGGTGACTTGAACTGCTGAGTTGCCAGATGAATCATCAACATTGTATGTAACAGTATAGTTTCCAAGAGTAGTTATATCTACTTGCGTCTGATCTGTAACTATCTCTGTGGTAATATCCCCATCATAATTATCAAGTGCTGTGGCTCCCAAATCTGTGTATGAACTGCCTACCTCTAGCGTAACTGTTGAAGATCCTGTTAAGGTAATTACTGGAGGAGTGGTATCTGGAAGTGTAATTTCTAATTCTTGCTGGGATGAATCAATTAAAGTGTATCCATCAGAATTTGTGATTATAGCAGTTATTTCGTAAGTAGAAATTTGAAGAGTTGAGGTAATTTCTAAGGTCCATGAATTTCCAGAAATAGATAAATTTAAACTTGATTCGGTATACTCTACACCGTCAACCAAAATTGATAATTCTTCTCCAGCATTTAAAATAACTGTACCAGTTAAAATAGGGGTTTGATCATTAGTTGTTATAGAATCAACAGTTACTGGGCCACTGGGACTTAAAGACAAAGACAAAGTCAAGTAATCATTTAAAAGGTCCAAAAGACCATTTGTAGCAGCATTCCCAGAAACTGATCCTCCTGTTATGGTTAAAGCTTCCCCTATAAAAGTTAATCCAATGTATTTTGAACTATCAATATCATAAAATCCTGAAGAAGTAATTAACTGATGAGATGAAGAGGGGCTAAAAACCATGGTAGAAGGACTATTTCCACTTGGGGATCTCCATTTAATAAATCCATTAATAGAATGAACTACTCCGTTAAAATCAGTTATTAAAACTTCTCCAATAATATCATTACCTTGAGAGACAAATACCCCACTTGAAGACAATTGTGTAAATTTAATATTAGTCCATCCTAAGCTTGAAAGGTATACTGCATTTGATGCTGAATTATTACCAGTATTATCACCAACAAAACCCTCATTAAAAGAAACGGATACCAGTGAGGAAGATTGACTATTAGATTTTATCGAAAAATTTAAATTTTCACAATATAAATCTGTAAAAAAAAAGAAAATTATGGTAAAAGATATTAATCTTAGATACCTATCATGAATAGTTTTCATAATTTAATTTTTGTGATGATTAATTTAAGAAAACTTAGGGAGCATAAAAGCTGTCTCTAGCTCCTCCTTCAACAAATAATGCGCGCATTCTATCTTTTTGCCCAATACTGAACATTTGCATACAAGCATCATTAGTGTAATCCATATAATTCATTGTCATATCAGCAGATCTACAGTGACTAGTGGGGTAATTAGGGCAACCATAGTTGGGCCTATCAGATTTTGGAGTATCTGAAACAAAATCATCTCTATTACAGCGTCCATCACCCCATATATGCCTTAAATTTAACCAATGGCCAACTTCATGTGTTCCTGTTCTTCCTTTATCAAATGGAGAGGTAGCTGTTCCATTTGTTCCAAAATAATTTGTACCTATTACTACCCCATCAGTTGAACTACTACCTCCTGGAAATTGAGCATATCCCAAAATACCTCCTCCAATATTACCAACCCAAATATTTAGATATGTTTGAGGAGATATCACATCAGAACCTCCTTGACTATTAAATTTTATATCATCATTAGTTCCAAAACTTGTTCTCGAGGTTTGTTTTCTAATAATTTGACTCAAACTAAATTCAATTTCTGTATTTCCAATATTATCTGTAAATTCTGAAGGAACAAGATTTAAATCTCCATTAGTTGCATTAAAGTCTTCATTTAAAACCAAAATTTGACTTACAATTTGAGAGTCACTTATATTTTGAGAGCTAGTGTTATATAATACATGAACAATCACAGGAATATTTATAATTCCTGTTATAGGGGTAGGTCCGGGGTCACTGCCACCACCGCCATTTCCACCGCCATTTCCACCACCATTTCCACCGCCATTTCCACCGCCATTTCCATTACCGGGCTTTAGGTTATTGCGAACAAGTAGACTTCTTGTGTTATATTCAATATCATACATTTTTTTTTCAAGATTATTATCTTCTCTGAGTAACCTATTTAAGTTGTTCATTGTAAAACAAGTCTTTTGAGACAAGTTTTCATTAGTGCTTAAATTGGTGTATGTGTTTTGAGATTGATCTGTGTAAACATAGAAATCGGACATATCAATTTTAATTTGATTTAAAGTATCTAAATCATTAACTTCCAAAACTGATTCACTAACACAAGCACTTAGAGATATTAAAAATATTATTAAAATATTATTTTTCATGACAATGATTTTTAAAATTATATAGTTAATTTATTAACTTAATAAATCAAATTTTCTAATTATTTTTTTTAATTTTAAACAAAGAACAATTTTTTAAAAAAAAGAACATTTTTTAGATGTGAGATTGTTTGTGAAAAGAGTTTCAGGGTTTAACTATGTAATTATTAAGGCTAAGTTTTTAAAGGCATTATAGATAGTCCCAATAACAAGTATATATATTGTTTGTCAGCGAGTTAAATAGATTAAGAAAAATACTAAAATGACAATGTTTTAGATAGCTAAAAAGCTTTATATTCGTTATTATGTATTCAGTTATATCTCGTAAAATTTTATTATATCTTTTTTTAATGAGTTGTCTAATTGGATGTAACTCTGAGACTAAAAATAGCAGATTGCTTTTTGAAATTTTACAGGAAAGTAAAGAGCCAATTATTAAAAAAGTACTTTCAGACTTAAATAGCTACGAAGTACAGATTTTATTCACTAGAATTCACCGAGATTCTCTTGGGCTTCCAAAATTTGAAAGGCATACTTTTCAAGAAAATTCTAAGCAATATTTTTATCCAGCAAGTACTGTAAAACTTCCAGTAGCCATTCTTGCTCTTCAGAAAATAAGAAAACTTCAATCTCAGGGAATACCTATTAAAGCAGATACACCGTTCACCGTTTTATACAGTGAAAATGTGATTAAGAAAACTGATTCTACCCATCCAAAAAACAAGTTGACAATTGCTCACTTAATAAAAAAGATTTTTTTAGTAAGTGATAACATGGCATTCAATTACTTATTTGATTTTATAGGTAGAGATGATGCAAATAAAGCTATTCATAATATTGGTATTACTAATTTTAATTTATCACATAAGTTTTCAGATTCAGTGAATAAGAATAGTACTCCTCGTTTTATTTTTTTCAATCAGAAGGGAGACACTCTTTATAATCAGGCTCCTATTATATCTAACCAAAAAATAAAAAACACTCATTTAGATGGAGTATTGAAAGGCAAAGGGTATGTAAAAGATGGAACTGTAATTGAGGAGCCCATGGATTTTTCAGAAAAAAATTATGCTTCAATAGTTGCGTTAAATCAAATTCTTGAACGAATAATTTTCCCAAAGGTTTTTAGCAGAAATGAACAATTTAACATTGAACCAGAAGATTATTTCTTTTTAAGATATTGGATGAGTAGAACTCCAAATGAGGTAACTATACCATTTTACGATAGGGAAACTTTCTTTGACAGCTATTGTAAATTCTTTATTTATGGAGATAAAAAAGGAGAAATGACAAATAACACAAGAATCTACAATAAAGTTGGCTTGGCTTATGGGACCATTACAGATTTGGCCTATGTGAAAGATAGAAACGGGATAGAGTTTTTTTTAACAGCAACAATTTTAACAAATAAAAATGAAATTTTTAATGACAACAAGTATGAATACGATCAACTAGGAATTCCTTTTTTAGCAGCCTTAGGTAGAGAAATATATCAATTTGAAAAAAATAAAAATTAGTGTTACAAGAATAAAAATTGTTAGTGTTAGATTTTTTTAAAAGATTTGTATCTAACTTTAAAATAGGTTAATTATGAAAAAAGCAAGATTTTATTTAGTTAGACTTCCCATTATATCAATTACAATCTTCTTTTTTTGTTGTGTAATTGCTGCATTATTATATCCAGGCTCACATAAAGAAATTATCGGCTATCAATCAGATTACTACTCATTTACTCATAATTTTCTTAGCGAATTAGGAAGTTTCAAAACAAATACAGACGAGATAAATACTGCAATTATTCAAAAAGACAATACCCCGTCTATGCTCCTATTTAATGGTAGTTTAATTTTAATTGGGGCAACTTTAATGCTATTTTATTTAAATTTCAAAAAAGTATTTGGTCTTGTTGAAGACTCAAGTAAGTCACTATTTTATTCTAAAATTACCATGCCTGTAGGCTTACTGGCAGGATTCTTTTATGCTGGAGTTGGTTTCGTGCCTCATGATCTTCATTTTGGGGCTCATGTTTTTTTTGCAAATTCTGCCTTTCTAACGCTCTTCTTCCTGTGTATTCTTCATAGCATTACAGTTTATCATTCTAATTTCCTCAGCAATACC